>JGI20215J15232_1000007_pt1 | contig 128676 bp, 101 predicted proteins | sample WetSurMetagenome_2_FD_15232 | JGI IMG/M metagenome (IMG submission 15232) | reverse complement strand
GGTGCAGGTTATTATACCGATATGCTTGGCTGGTACGACGGCCCTGTTGTCTGGCTGGAAGGGGGCGTAAAACTCAATACGGGATTCTATCTCAATACAAGGATCTCGGTCGCCTCTATCGACTGGAAGATCAATGATGGTTACTTTAAAGATTATAAGACCATCCTGTTACGCCAGATGCTGGATGTAACTTTCTCCCGCCCTATCAATATGTCGGGAGGGCATTTCCTTGAACCCGGGGTAGGGTTTAAGCTTAAGAGAGAGTACAGTCTTAATCCTGACGTCACTATCGAGAACATATCTGGCCAGAATTATCTGTTTGCAAACTACAGCAAAGTGTTCTATGAAATCGGATTCACTGTTTGCCTCGATTATTATTACCAGTTTAAAAGCGGTTTTTTCCTCGGACTGAGGGCAGATACCAACATTATCTGGGCTCTCGGCTTCGAGGGCCTCACAATCTCTCCGTTGTTCGGGTTCAGGTTCTAGTCGCCGACCAACAACCCCGTACCAACAACCCCGGAGGGGTTGACACCCAGTAACCACGGTAACCCCCGTGGCTTTTCGGGGCAGTATGGCCGGCAACCCCGGAGGGGTTGACTCCCAATAACCACGGTGACACCCGTGGTGTTACGAGCCAGTATGCCCAACAACCCCGTACCGGTAACCCCGGAGGGGTTGACTCCCAATAACCACGGTGACACCCGTGGCGTTACGAGCCAGTATGCCGAACAACCCCGTACCGGTAACCCCGGAGGGGTTGACTCCCAATAACCACGGTAACCCCCGTGGCTTTTCGGGGCAGTATGGCCGGCAACCCCGGAGGGGTTGACTTCCAATTCCCGCGGTAACACCCGTGGCTCATTACCCCAACCTAAGTCAAAAGGTACTCCTCTTTATAGGGCACCTTGTTATCGTTGAGCAATTTCTTCAGCTCCTGCTTGTATTGAACCTTCCTGTGATGCTTCTCCTGATTAAGCACATAGTTTATAAGGACCTGTTTCAATGTTATGTGATATGTAAAAGCACTGTACCCCACCTGCCAGCCGGTAAAAGCTTTAAATAATTCCCTGTCCCTTTTCATCATTTCATTGCTTGCCCTCTTAATGTCATGGACAAGATCAGCCAGACAAACCGTTGGAGCTAAATGTGTAACGATATGAATATGATTGAAATATCCGCCAACCTGATAGGGATGGCAATCCCGTCTGGTCAGAATAGTTGCAATGTACCCGAATAAAGCACCCTGGTTTTCATGATCCAGAAATCCAGCGTGGTCTTTACTTCCAAAGACAATCTGATAAAGAATTTGCGTGTAGGTTGACATAATTATTCCGTTTAATATTTCCACAATAAAAATGAATCAAATTCAGCCGGTCGGAGGACAACCCCTCCGGTATCGGGGGTCCGGGGTAAACCTTACCGTGGCAGGGGCAAAGCATCATCCGTGCATTCAGAAAAAAATCCCCGGCAGTAAATCAGCAAACCACCGGGGACGCGGGTCAGGCGACCCTCTGTTCACAGAGAACACCAATCAAGCACATGGGGAGATGCAGCGACTGTTGCCTGATCTTGAGAAAGAGGAGGACATTGATCTTACACCTGGACGACTAACCCAAGACGTTTCTACCTTTAGCTTTTTGACCGGCATATTTAAAACGATTTCACTAACTTTCCAATGCAATTTAAGAAGCCCCGGGGCCAATACAATGGGATTTTTTATGTTGTAAAACATATTCAGATAAATTCCTTCCCGGTCACGTAAGATTTCCTGGTAGAAGAAAACCTTATCTCCTTCCCTTCACCCCTGATCTCACTCACAATTCTCTTTATGCTCCGTTCACTTATATCAAATCTGTACGCAAGCTCCGACGGAGTACCGGTGCTTTGCAGATCAGCAAGCTTGAGAATCCTGACCTTCAGGTTCTCTCTCTGTATTTTTTTCATGTTGTTAAGTGGTTTATGTATTGCAGTAATTCCTGATAAACAGACCCTGGAAACCACCCGCACCCAATTTCATTATCTCACTATGCTAAATTTATGAAATAGCAGAGAAACAAAAAAATATTTTTGCTAAAAATCTTACGATTTTATTAGAATTTTGAATATCAATTGAATAATTGATACTTTTTTGCTCAGATTGGTACTTTTTTGACAGGGGTGACGGGAAAAGCAAATTTTTAAATCAGGCTCCCGCCGGCTTCGATCCTTCCGGATTGCTTCATGAACATCCCATGATACAACCCGTGATTTTCAATAAGCTCCTTATGTGTCCCTGATTCGGCTACCCTGCCTTTGTCAAGAACGATTATCCTGTCGGCCTGAACAACATTGCTCAGCCTGTGTGTGATAAGTACTGAAGTCCTCCCCTTCGTGATCTCCCGGAACCTGCTGAAGATCTCAAATTCAGTTGTGGCGTCAAGGGCACTCGAAGGCTCATCAAGTATCAGAACGGGAGCATCCCTGAAAAATGCCCTTGCAAGAGCTATCTTCTGCCATTCGCCCCAGCTGAGTTCCCTGCTCTCATCAAAAAGATTCCCGATAAGTGTGTTGTACCCGGAAGGAAGGTCCTTAATAAGATCATGGATCCCGGCAGCCTTTGCCGAGCTTTCAATTTTGGGTCCCGGGTCGGGCAACCCTATGTCGCCCATCCTGATGTTCTCCCCGGCACCGAGGTTATAAAGCATGAAGTCCTGGAAGATAACTGAGAAATTCTTCCTGTAAACCTCCGGATCGATCCCCCTTACCTCAGTTTTGTCGTACATTACCGATCCGCTGTCAGGATCATATAACCTAGTCAGGAGCCTTACGAGCGTACTTTTCCCCGCACCGTTCGGTCCGACGATCGCCACGACTTCCCCTTTTTTTATTTCAAGGGAAAGATTGCGGATAGTAGCTTCAGAGTTCCCGGGATATGTAAACGAAACATCCCTTAAGACTATCGAATCCTTAAGTTCCCCTGTCAAGCCGCTGCCTTCATTCCCATGTGTCATCATTTCGCTGAGACCCAGGAACTCGAATGTATCCCCAATGAAAAGCCCATCTTCATAAAGCGCTGCAATTGAGCCGAAGAGGTCCTTGATATAGGTCATCCCCTGCCGGAAAGCAAGAAGGAACATTGCCGTCTGGCCAAGGGTCAGGGTACCGCTGACCGTCCGTCGTGCAATGAATATGAGAATGAAGAGGATCGCGGATGCCTTGACGAGGTCGGAAATAAATCCGATCAGGGTCCTCTTTCCCAGAATATTAAGCTCTTCTTCCTTATGCTTTGTAAACGAAACATCAAACAGCGACATTAAGTACTTCCCTATGCCGAAAAGCCTCAATTCACGCGCTGGCCTGTCTCCCGTGATCAGCCAGTTGAAATAAGCCGATCTCCTTGCCTCAGGGGTTTGTTCCCTGCGGAAATTATAAAGGATGTCAGCGAAATGAAGCCTCAGCCATATGCCGGGTATGTTAACTGCAATAAGTATGAGTGCTGCGCTCCAGTGCAGCGTCACCAGCAGACCTGTCATGAGTAACATTGAAAGCAGCCCCCTGAACGTGGAAACGATGTTGTTCAGTATGCTGTTCGGCCGCCAGGGAGCTTCCGATGCAGCCCTTGATAAACAATCGTAATAACCGGGGTTCTCAAAGTTGATCAGATCGAGGCGTTCGGCTTTAGCATGCAAAAGCCGGTACATATGACCCTCGAGCCTGTCCGACTGTTTTTTCCTGACATATGCCCCTGCACCGGAGGATATCTCGTCGAGAAGGTAGACCGAAACGACCGCAATGATCAACCACAGGATCCCGTCGTACAGGGTGTCCTGACCTGCGGAAACAGCCCTGGTGAGGGAGTCGATCAGGTTCCGGATAAGGTAAACCAATGCCAGCGGCAAGAGACTTTGAACAACGGATATCCCGACATTTGCAGCAGTCCATCCCGGAGCGCTTTCCCAGACCAGCCTGAGCGAGTGCCTGAAAAGTCCGATTTTTTCCTTCATCAAAAAATGTAATGAAACCCTGCCGCACCGACAATGAACTATCCCTCACATATCAGCCGGCTGGCAACAGTCAAAGCAAAGGTAACATCCTTTCAGGATTGGCACCCCGCTCTTCAGATTGATTTTCCGATTTTTTTCCGGACCCGTCCGGCAAAACAGGAGATCCTGTTAAAAAGATAGCTATGCCTTCTTTCCGAATAGGAAAAAGCCGGAACCGGGATTCCGTTCCTGTCCTCGATCCTGATTACACGGCCTGCAATATCCTCAGGATAAATGAACGGATCCTCAGTATTCTTGCAGTCGCCCCGGGTGATGAGGATTGTTTTATTCCCCTCCCGGAAAGTCCTGATAAGCCTGTGAACAACCAGGTTTGCATCCCTTTTCCATGCAACTATCTCTCCGGGCGATGGGATTTCACCTGAATTCAGAGGCTCTATAAAAATTACTGAACCGGGTTTGACGGAAGGGTACATGCTGTAACCCTCAGCTCTGATCTTGATTGTTTTACCTTCAGAAAGAAGCGTAAAACCTATGTCCTTCAAAAGCTTCTGAGTAGGACTGCTGGAATTCATTCTTCAGTAGGTAATCAATTATGCTCCTGTCGGGCTTGAAGGAAAGCCGGGAAACAGGGATCTTTGAGCACAGGAGTGACACGGATCCAAGGAACCTGGCAATCATTTCAGGATCATAATTATGCTGAATACAATTGGCTATCACGGATGTTATCGCTGATGATTCCCTCAGGTTCAGGGTGCAGTTTTCAACGCCGTGTTCTATAATCAATATCTTGTTGAGAGGTGCTGATCGCGGAACATCACCCTTGTTAACCGGAGTATTGAACATCCTGTAAATGCCTCCCCTGTTCCTTATGATAAGCCTGTCATCGTGGATCACCTGGGCGCCGACATTGTCCCAGATCCCTGCGAGTGTTGTCTTGCCTTTTCCTGATGTTCCGCTGAACAAGTATCCCTGCGTATCATAATAAACTCCGGAGGCATGTATCATTATATCGGAGTTTATTGCAGTAAGGTAATAGAGCACAAGCCCGTCAAGCGGATAATCGAGCGGATCGGTTGAAGCACCGGCATTTTCAATCCAAAGGTCCCATTCGGGGAAAATAAGCGAGAATTTCAGCATTGCCCTTTTACCCGAGGGAGAATCCGGGAAATTCGTAATCAGGTACAGGTCGGCGTTATGCCGGTAAACACTCCAGAAATTATCTTTCCGGTTCACCTTATAACCCTTAACTTCAACCAGGTATGGAGCAACCAGAACCCTTTCTGCATCTTCAGGCACATTCACGGCTCCATGATGGACCTTTATGGCAATATCCTGTGTAACATGATTTGTTATGCTCCCCCGAAACCTTTCCGAAGGCTGAAGGTCAGGCCCGTCTTCAGCTGCAATGACCCGGATATTATAATCTGCAATATTTAAATTGTAGCTTCTCACGGGTTTAAAACGCACTGCTTTAGCCATATATTGCCTGTATGCTCCTGTTTTTTTTCTGAACTTCCCAGTAATTGCCGGGGTGATAAAAATATTATTTATATTATGTTGTATATCAAGCTGTTTCAATAACAAGATAATCCCTCATCGTTTCAACAAAACCCGTAATATCAGCGAGGGCCGTCTGGTAGTCAACTTCATATTCCTCCATAAGAAGATTTGTCAATTCCTCAATGCTCTTTTTGCCGTCCATTTGCTCCCAGATAAATGCACCGGTTTCATTTATGGTAAAAACACTTTCCATGTCGGCTATGTTGTTTGAAACCGGGATAAGTACGTATTCGCTGCCGGTTTTCCTGCCTACAATACTTTTTGAACGGGAGACAATAGTATTCAAGTCAGCCATTATGGATCAATTATTTACCAAATGTATTAAAATTACGCGTCGTATTTGTTAATTTCGCCAAAACTGATATTTATGAGCAGGAATAGCAAAGTGAAAAAAGTCCAGACCATATCACGGGAGGCTGTCACGGAGGGGATCCTGGCAATCCTTTCAAAAAACCCGCAGCAGGCGCTCAACTATAAACAGGTTACCAATAGGTTAAACATTGTAGATCCGTCCGACAAAAAGATCGTTTCAGAGATACTTAAAGAACTTGCCAAAAAGGGGACTATCCATGAAATCTACCAGGGGAAGTACAAAGCAAAAGCGTCGCAGTCTCGTGGATATGTAACAGGGACCGTCGATATGACCCGGATGGGCTACGGGTTTGTCACCTCCCCCGATTTGGAAGAGGATGTATTCATTTCATCAAAGAACCTCAAGACCGCCCTCCATGGAGACAAGGTAAAGGTGCAGCTTTATGCCAGGCGGAAAGGGGCAAGGCCCGAAGGTGAGGTCCTGGAGGTCCTTGAAAGGTGGCGTACTTCATTTGTAGGGACAGTGGAGATAATGCCGAATTATGCCTTCCTCATCCCGGATAATAAAAAAATGCCCTTCGATCTGTTTATTCCGATCTCAAAGCTGAACGGTGCGAAACAGGGACAAAAAGCGGTCGCAAAAGTGATCGACTGGAGCCCTAAATCAAAGAACCCGGTGGCCGAAATCATCAATGTACTTGGCGAACCCGGGATGCATGAGACTGAAATGCATGCCATACTTGCGGAATTTGAGCTTCCATACCAGTTTTCTGAGGAGGTTGAGGAGGATTCTGAAAGGATCTTAGCCGTAGTAAGTGAGGCCGATATCAGGTCCAGGAGGGATTTCAGGGATATTCCCACTTTCACCATAGACCCTGAAGATGCAAAGGATTTTGATGACGCCCTATCGCTCAGGAAGCTTGAGAATGGTAACTGGGAGGCCGGGGTACATATCGCTGATGTTACCCATTATGTCAAACCCGGATCACTTACCGAGGAAGAAGCCAGGCAAAGGGCCACATCGGTCTACCTTGTCGACAGGGTGGTCCCGATGCTCCCGGAAAGACTCTCAAACCACATATGCTCCCTCAATCCAAATGAGGATAAGCTTACATATTCGGCAGTTTTTGAGCTGAACGAAAAGGCCGAAGTCCTGAATGAATGGTTCGGGAGGACGATAATAAAGTCCGACAGGCGTTTTTCGTACAGGGAAGCCCAACTGGTAATCGATACTGGCGAGGGCGACATGAAGGATCAGATACTTGTCCTTCACAATCTTGCGCAGCAGCTCAGGACAAAGAGGATGGTCGCTGGAGCCTTTTCATTTGAGAAAGTCGAAGTTCAATTCGAACTTGACGAAACAGGTAAACCGCTCGGGATCCGGTTCCGCGATATGGGCACCTCAAACCAGCTTATCGAGGAGTTCATGCTATTGGCCAACAGGCACGTGGCTGAATTCATTGGGAAGAAATTAAAGGGAAAGACATTCGTGTACCGAATCCATGACAGGCCCGATCCGGAAAAGATAGAAAGCTTCCGGAATTTTATAACGAGGTTCGGATATAAGCTGAACGACAACAAAAAGGTCTCCCTTCCCATCGCAATGAACAGGCTGATAAACGAGGTCGCGGGCAGGCAGGAACAGAATATTATTGAGACACTGGCCCTCAGGTCGATGGCAAAGGCAATTTATTCAACAAAGAATATCGGGCACTACGGGCTGGCCTTTAAATACTATACTCATTTCACCTCCCCGATACGCCGCTACCCGGATATGATTGTCCACAGGCTGCTGAGCCTTTACCTGGCTAAGGAAAATATTGAAAATCCCGACAGGTATGAGAAGCTTTGTGAGCATTCATCGAAAATGGAGCGCCTGGCAACCGATGCCGAAAGGGCCAGTGTGAAGTACAAGCAGGTCGAGTATATGGCCGACAAGACGGGTAAGGAATTTGAAGGGATAATATCCGGTGTGACCGAGTGGGGGATATATGTCGAGATCATCGAGAACCAGTGCGAGGGAATGATCAGCGTCAGGGAGCTTGATGATGATTTCTATGAGTATGATGAGGAGAACTATTGCCTGAGGGGAAGGACCAGCGGGAATACCTATACTCTTGGCGATAAGGTGAATGTGGAAGTCGTCAAGGCTGACCTGCAGAAGAAGCAGCTGGATTATAAGCTTGTTAATAAGTCATAGTTTCACAGAGTAACCTGGAGCCCTCTGTGTCCCTCTGTGTCTTCTCCGTGGCCCTCCGTGTCATAACTATTTATTACTGAATCCCTCGATCAACTTTACCAGCTTTTCCGCAGCATCTTCATACGGAATATTCTTCAGCACCGGAACGATCCCCCTGTAGATATTAACCTTCCCCTCTGAAGTTCCAACGAAGCCGAAGTCAGCTCCTTCCATTTCCCCCGGACCGTTCACAATGCACCCCATTACCGCAATCTTCAACCCCGACAGGTGACCGGTCGCAGCCTTTACCCTCCTGACCGCATCCTGAAGGTCAAACCTCGTCCGGCCGCACGTCGGGCACGAGAGGTAAACCACCCTGGTTATCCTTGCCCCGGTCGACTGCAGTACCGAGAACGCAAGCTCCTTGAGCTTTTCCCCACTTATACGGCCATCATTTGAAATGCAAATCCCGTCAGCCTGTCTGAAGATGCAATACCGGCCAAGCAATATTGCCGCCCGAAGGGCAAGCCTTACGGGGTCATCCTCCGACAGGGTTGCGTTCAGATAGACGGGTTCATCTCCCGGGCCTTTAATATCAGGAAGAGACCCACGGCTTACAGGAAGGATCTTTCCTGCAAAACTGGTCCCATCCTCCTTCATAAATCGTTGATCATGTCCTTGTTCGTCCGGCTCAACCCCCAGGACCTCCGGCTTATACGGGGTCTCCCTGACCCTGGGTTCGACAGGCTGGACAGGATTGGAGACCCTCCCCTCCGGCCCGCAAACGAAATCAAGGATCTCCCAGGCAACCGGGATCTCTTTTTCCGGGTCCTCGGAGAGTGAGACCCTTATGGTATCCCCTAAACCTTCAAGAAGCAGCGTCCCGATGCCGGATGCCGATCTTATCCTTCCATCCTCTCCCTCCCCGGCTTCTGTGACTCCAAGGTGAAGCGGATAAGCATAACCTTCCCCGGTCATCATTCCTGCAAGCAGCCTGGTGGCGGTAATCATGATCCCGGGATCTGACGACTTCATTGAAAGGACGAGCTGGTGGAAATCCTCTGACCTGAAAAGCCTTATGAATTCGATTGCAGAGACAGCCATCCCTTCTGGTGTGTTCCCGTATCTCGACATTATCCTGTCGGAAAGCGATCCATGGTTAACACCGATCCTGACTGCAGTGTTATGCTCCTTGCAAACGCGAATAAGGGGAAGCAGCCTCAGCCGGGTTCTTTCAAGCTCATCAGCGTATTCCCGGTCGGTGAGGTCGACTTTTTCGAACACGGCCCGTTTATCGGCGTAATTCCCCGGATTTATCCTGACCTTCTCCACGATTGCTGCCGCCACCTCTGCCGCAGAAGGATTGAAATGTATATCGGCGATAAGGGGAGTTTTAAAGCCCGCCTTCCGTATCCCGGCCCTTATATCTGCCAGGTTCCGCGCTTCCCGTATGCCTTGCGCAGTCAGCCTTACAAAGTCCGCCCCGGCTTCAATGATCCTTAGGCATTGTTCAACAGATGCCCGTGTGTCGAGGGTATTCGTGTTCGTCATCGACTGTACCCTGACAGGGAAAGTCCCTCCAATCGGAACATCCCCGACCATTACAACCGACGACCTGTATGATGAAGCTGGATCCATTGATCACCAATTAAAATGTACCTGGTTCGAATGCAAAATTAGACATATTAATATGGATTCCCTCCCTGGCCGCAACAAATTAGCCTGCCGCACCGGCAGTGCAATGGTTAAACGACAGGATCATCCCTTCATCTGGTGATTACACCGGCCTGATCAAAAATTATTTTAAACGAAATCCCCGGTATATGTTATATAATCATACAGGGGAAGGTCTTATGTTCAGGCATCTCTTCCGAAGGATGTACAAAAGAACTTGTCGAATTATTTCACCGGGTTTTTCGCTCCTTCCATAGTTTTTCACGTAAATTTATAGAGCATACCATCTTCCTCATAATACCTGAAATAATGAAGAGGATGTGTACTCAAATCTTCTTTTTAAGAACGAATAGCAAGAAAGATGAGATGCATTCATAATTGTGGGGTATCGATCCGGAAAGCCAGGGCACTGCACTTATTCATTATCAGGTCAGCAATCCTGACAATTGTTTTGTCAGCATTTTCAGTTTATACGGGTGACGCCCAGACCACGATAACGGGCACTGTAACTGACACCCTGAACAATCCTGTCAAATCCGCATCGGTATACCTTTCAAAGACCACCTGCGGCACATTGACGGATGCCACTGGCAGTTTCCAACTGGTCATCCCGAAAGAAGGAATTTATGAATTGATTGCCTCGTTTGTCGGATACAGGACAGAATCAAGATTCATTGCAGCAGAAGGCACTGATCAGAAAATAAATATCGTGCTGCATGTCAACACAATCCCTTTAAATGAGGTGGTTGTCAGGTCCAGGGAAACGAACCGCTTAAAAAACTATACGGAGTTTGTCAGGCTGTTCATCGGGGAAACCATTAATTCACAGTCGTGCAGGATTGAGAACCCCAGAGAGCTGCATTTCAGCCAGAGCAGCGACAGGAAAACACTGAATTGTTTTTCCGTTAACCCCCTGAGAATCTCGAACAAATCCTTAGGTTACCTGATTAAATATGAACTGGATGATTTTACCTTCAACCGCGAGACCGGATTCCTGAGGTTCAGGGGAAACTATTACTTCCAACCCATGGACGGGAATTCAAAAGCTCTTAAAAAATGGAACCTCAACAGGTTGTCGGCTTATTACGGATCGCGGATGCATTTTCTGAGGTCTGTTTTCTCTGATTCGCTATCCTCTGGAAACTATGTCCTTAATGAAGCCGACCTTGATTCGGCTTCGGGCAGCATTAATGTCGTAAAACCTCTGACGGCGGCAGATCTGGAAATCTCAAAAAGCAGCCAGTATCTTTCATTGTTCCATTCAAAGCCCGTATTAGTCACTTATGCCGACAATCATCCGGAGCTTGAAACAGGACTGACCGGCTTTACACCACGACGGCGAATGAGCTCCATGATATTTAAGGACTTTATTAATATCTACAGGAACGGTTTTTATGATAATCCATATGCGGTGACCTGGGGGGGAGATATGGCAGTCGAAAGGGTCGCTGATCTCCTTCCTTACGATTTCATGTTAAGTGAAAAGGATCAGGCTGAAGCCGACTCAGCCTTAACGCCTGGAAAAATCAGTAGTTACCTGAGTTCCCTGAGAGAGAAGTTCTCCACTGAGCAGGTCTTTGTTCACACCGACAGGAATATGTACGTTCCAGGTGACACAATCTGGTTCCAGGCATATATCAGGAACAGGTTTACCAATGAATTTGAATCCCGGAGCCGTTCACTATATGTGCTCCTATTCAACGAAAAGCATACTTTGGCCGACAGCTCGAGGTTCAGGATAACCGGATCCACCGCATCCGGATGGCTGAATATCCCCCCGGTGTCAGAAAGCGGTAAATACAGGCTGGTTGCGTTTACGGGGCTCATGCAGAATTATGATCCGGTACAGGCCTTCCAGTCTGATCTGTTTGTCAATGCAAAGAGCAATAAAGCCATGAAATTTGATATTGTTTTTGACAGGAATATCTATTACCCCGGCGACACCCTTGAAGTAACCATAAAAATAAGTGACAAGAATGATGTCCCTGTTTCAAAGCTTAACTACCGGATCAGCCTCTCTGATGACGACAGGAAGATAAGCACCCTGGATCTGAATACGGGCAGATTCGGAGACTCAATGGCCAGGTTTGTAATCCCGGACACCCTGGTACACGATCTCAAAATTCATTTTTCAACATCTAAAGACAATACGGGAACAACGATATCAAAAGAGATACCTGTCCCTTTCATCGATCCTTACTTTGACCTGCGTTTTCTCCCCGAAGGGGGATCAATGATAAGCGGGCTTTCCCAGAGAATCGGATTCAATGCGACAGATTTCAACGGGGAGCCCGTCATGATCAAGGGGATTCTTAAAAACAGCGAGGGTGACATCCTGGATACCATCGTATCTCAGAAATACGGGCCAGGATCGTTCATGTGCAAAAGCGAAAAAGGATTGTATGTCGAGCTTATCGCAAACAACATCCACAGGAAGAAATGGCCGCTGCCCGACCCTGTCGATAAAGGGATAAGCCTGGCTGTAAATCCGCTCAATCAAAGATCATTTGCCATCAAAGCCGAATCCAATACCGATACTATCGGGAATGTTACGTTATCAGTCACGATGAATATGACCTCAGTGTTCTCCCGGACTTTTTCATTGCACAAAGTAAACAGCCTGGTCATTCACACTGACGATCTCCTTCCCGGGGTAGCAACCGTCACCCTCTTCGACAGTGACATGAAGCAAATCACCGAAAGGCATATCTTCGTAAATGCAGACAAACACATCAGGTTTAGCATACTCCCCGATAAAAAGATCTACGAGCCTGGTCAGGAAGTTGAGCTTCTTCTTAATATGACTGATGACCAGGGAAATCCGGTCAAAGGGGTCTTTTCGGTTTCTGTAGCTGATTCACTTTCAGGGTACAAGCCTGAAATCCCGTCGCCTGACATCAGTTATTCCCTCAATTTTCAGCCTTACTTCCCGGGAAACCTGCCGGCAAGGGTACTTATTGACGGATTTGAGAATCTCACTAACGAGGACCTCGATCTGCTGCTGCTGGTATATGGCTGGACCAGGTACGACTGGAAATTCAATGAGAGTAAAAGAACTCCCGGCAGTTTTGTCAATTATGACCTGCTGAAAATGAAAATATTATATTCATCAGGGAGGAGGCTTTCGGGAAGAGACCTGGACCTGGTCTCGCTCGAGGGACCATCTGTGCGGCACCTGGTAACCAACAAAAGGGGTGAGATCACGCTTCCCCTCGACTCTCTTCCGGAACTGACCAGGTCAGTTACCATGATACCCGGGTCAAAAAGCAGGAGGATCAGGGGTTCGGTGCTGGGGATCCCTTATAATGAGCAATACTTTAAAAGCGACAAATATCTCGTGGCAACGAAGGATCTGACATTATCATATCCCTTGTCACTATTGACTGAAACAAATAGCCTTGCCATTTTTGAAGGGAGGACCATAGAGATCCCTGAAGTAATTATCAGGGCTAAATCGGAAAACAAAAGAATCTACCACGACAAGTATGAAGAGGAGTATCAGTATGCGGATGTCATCAGTCTTGATTATAACCTACTCTGGACATCTTTCACAGTCAAAGATGCACTTTACAGACTTTTATCCCCATTCTTCATAACTGAGAAATATGTATTTCTGAGACCACCGCGCTCAATATTAAAGGGAGCCGTACCGGCCCTGGTAGTTCTTGACGGTATGCCTTTGTACGGCAGTGGTTGGGAAATGGTCCAGGGCATCAATCCCTCTGAAATCACTTCGTTCACGGTAGTCAGGGACAGCCGTGGTTATACCCGTTACGGTGAAGCAGCACAGGGAGGAATTATTTTTGTTAACACAAGAAGTTCTGATCCTGATTTTTACAAGGAGAAAACCGAATGGAGGACGCAGCACGATAACAATAAAATACTTATGCCGATATACCTTTACAGGCCCGAAAAGGAGTTTTACATTCCCACCAGGTTCAACGTTGAAAATAACCCGTCGATATCGTATAATCCGACCGTATACTGGGCCCCGGAAATTACGTCTGAAGGAAAAGGTCCGGTTAAATTGAGCTTTTTCAATCCTAAGCGCCGGGGCACATATCTGATACGGATCAACGGGGCCACCGTTGATAACTTAACAGGATCGGGGACCGGAAGCTACATAGTAAAATGAACTTCCCCTTCATAATCCTTATGTAGTTCAGCCAGCACCCGGGGGCATATTTATTTGCGCAACCTTTATCTACGATTTCAGGCTGTTTGTCAAAACCGGATATACAGGGTTTTATTCCGGCTCAGCGTTGATACCTCTCAAATAATCAATTCATTACCCGCATAAAAAACTCATTGGAATTGGTGTTTCCCTCGTCAATCTGACCGGGGAATTTCTTCCTCAAGTCCGTATAAGAAGTAGATTTGAATAGAATACCGGTTCGGGTCAGGAGTCAATCAACCAAAAGGGGAAACAGTCATGAGAACATTTACAGGCAAAAAGGCAGAGAAAACAGCAAAAGTGCTGCTAAAGCACGGCAGATCAATAAAAGGACTGCGTTCCTGGGTGTTAAGGCATCTGGTCATGGCTCTTCTGGCGATATTCCTCATCGGGATCGCAGCTCCGGTAAACGCAGCACCACGGGCTGACAAAGGAAGGAAGTCAAGCTGCCATCATAAAGTAATCACAAGGACCTATCCGGTAATTATCACCAAGAAAAAGAATCCGGTGATGAAGAAAATGCATGGTAACAATACCAGGAATAAAAGGTATTGCTTCCCGGCTTAGCAGGCAAAAGCAAGATTTTGGTTTCACAGAGATCACTGAGGAGACACGGAGAACACTGATAGCAACTCCGTGGAACTCTGTGAATTCTCCGTGTTACTCTGTGTCAGTTCTTAAATACTTAAGGTTTTCCCGGACAGCGAAACTAAAGGGGTGGGGCGTGCTGGAATCGAACCAGCGACCTCTTGCCTGTCAAGCAAGCGCTCTGAACCAACTGAGCTAACGTCCCATGGTGCCGCAAAAATAATACTTTATTTGTTATTGCAATGTTTCCCTGTATTCTTATATTCGATATCCATTTGAATTGAATCAGAGTGTTAACTAAATAATTTGCCATGGTATCACATGAAATTGATTATAAGATCTTTGGAGACGATATCCAATTTGTTGAGATTGAACTCGATCCCGGAGAAACCGTTGTAGCTGAGGCCGGGGCAATGGTCTATATGGAAGACGGCATCACCTTTGATGTGAAAATGGGTGACGGATCGAGGCCGAACCAGGGATTAATGGACCAGCTTCTCTCTGCCGGGTCGCGTCTTATCACCGGGGAATCGCTCTTCCTGACCCACTTTACAAACAAGGGATCAGGGAAAAGCCATGTCGCATTCGCGGCTCCCTACCCGGGAACCGTAGTGGCGGTGGACCTCAACAATGTAAAGAACAGGCTTGTGGTACAGAAAGACGGATTCCTCTGCGCAGCACTCGGAACAAACCTGTCGGTATTCCTTAACAGGAAGCTTGGCTCCGGGCTTGTAGGTGGAGAAGGGTTCATTCTGCAAAAGCTTGAAGGTGACGGGAAAGCATTTATCCATGCCGGCGGAACGGTCATTGAAAGGCAGCTGAACAACGAAACGCTCAGGATCGATACCGGGTGCGTGGTCGCATTTGAACCCACACTGGATTTTGATATCGAGGCTGCAGGCAATCTTAAATCGATGGTCTTTGGCGGTGAAGGACTCTTCCTTGCAACCATGAGGGGGACCGGCCATGTCTGGCTCCAGTCGATGCCCATCAGGAAGCTTATCCGCGCCCTTGCACCATACGGAAAGAACAGGGCAAAAGAGTCAGGATCAATCCTGGGAAGCCTTTTCGAGGGCTGAGACGTGATCCCTCCTGATCAGGTAAAATCAAACCCTGAGATATATGCAGGTGCGTCATAGAAGTAATCCTTCTCTGACTCCGTCATGTTTATGAACCTCGCATAAACAAGTCCCGGCTTTGCATTCAGCATCCTGTTCAAGGCGCCCATCTTCACACCGCCACGGATCTTTTCAAAAAGATCGCTCCTGTCATCCATCCAGGTCAGGCCTGTATTGTAGCCTTCAGAAGCACAGACAGATTCAAAAAGACCGGCAAGGGCTTTTTCCCGGCCTTTCCTGCAGTAGATGGCATCAAATACTAAATACCTGAATTCCTCGGGATGAAATAACCTCTTGAAATACGGAGCTTTAGGCAGGACCTTCATTATCACCCATCCCCAGATGCCCGGCATATCGTAAATAGTATATGAACCCGGAATTGCGCTCACACCAGCAATTATCTCCCCGTTTTCCTTAAGGACATAATACTTGTCGCCGTAAAATGCATAATCGAGGCTGAAAAATGAGTAATCCCGGTAATAATCAAGCAACAGGGATTTTACCTTCTCCTTCTCCTCAGCAGTACTGACCAGGGTTACCCTCTCATCTGTCATGGGAGAAAACCTGCTGAATGCAACTGTCAGGAAGGAACGTATATATTCATAACCTGCCTGATGGACCAGGTTTTTTGACCTTTCGTTCATGCTTTCGATAAGCGCATACATGACGTGCTTGTCGTTCTCGCTTATTCCCTTATAGCCAAGCAATTGAGGCTTGCTGAATATATCCAGTGTCTTTCTCTTGAAAGTCTCATCCTTGTCGGATTTGATAACGGCTTTCTCTTTTAATCTCCGTGAAGAGCTTGTCTGGTATGTACTCTGGAAAGCAAGATACCTGATATACGATGAGGGATACCTCAGATTCCCCTGGCCGGTAACACGGTAACAGGCACCGACGGTTCCGGTGATCTGGTTCTTTTTATACAGGGAGATAAATCTGATCTGGTCCTTATAGGCCAGGATCTTCGTCTTAATATTCCTCAACCGGAACCTTAAGCCCCCTTCAGAGCCCTGGACAGCATGGTTAAGTATTTCAAGTATACCATCATTTGCGATGTCAGATACTCTTACATCCAGATCTGAATGGGTCAACAAGCTTCGTTCCGGCATTTTCCTTAAGTATTTCTCAATTGGAATTTGTATCAAGGGATCCGAATACCCTTTGGAGTAACGGCGTTACCCTTGCTGATACCTGCTTCCTGATTTTCAGCTCTTCCCCCTGCACCTTTGAGAACATCCCGTCGAGCGCCCTGGATGTCAGGTAAGAGTCGAGGTCGGTTGTCACAGGCTTCATCCCTGCCAGCTTGCCGGGTACGGAATTGGCAAATGAATTCCATTTCCCGGTGAGCGCCAGCCATGAATCCTTTGTCGAGATGTTTCCGACTATCTTTTTTTCCGTAGAAGCCTGTATCTTAGGCTTATACAGTGCAAACAGATCATTGTAGGTTGTGGCCTTCAGGTATGAGGTTGCTGCATTTTCAGGACCCCTCAGAATATTGAAGGCATCCTTTACCGTCATCTGTTTTATGCTGTTCAAAAAAATTGGTGCGGCATCTTTTGCTGCATCCTCGGCTGCCCTGTTTATCCGGAGTATTACGTCCTCCACAAGCTTGTCTCCCCCCGGGATTTTGGAGATATTATCAACGATCACCCGGGCTTCGTCGGGCAGAAGGATCTTTACAGCAAGGTCCCCATAATAGCCATTTTCCGCCGAAAGTTTAGCTGCAGCATTTGTCGCGCCAGTGGAAAGAGCCTCTTTCAATCCGCTGATGACCTCGGTTTCGGTAAGCGGCTGAACTGATGAAGTGCTCAGCACTTTGGTGAGTTCGGCGCAAGCGCTAAGAACGAACACCATGGCAATAACAGTAAAATATCGAACCCTCATAACTCAGATTTTTACTCCACCAAGATACTAATTTGGACGGAAGTCAGGATATGAACTTTAAAAGTGCGGACGCAACTGCCAGATCTTCAGGATTAGTGATCTTGATATTTTCCCTGTTCCCCTCAACCAGGCGGATCACTTCACCGTTCCTTTCAAAGACCGTGGCATCATCGGTGAACTCGGGAGAGTAATCGGTGAGATAAGCTTTTTTGATCTTCCTTATATCGAAAACCTGCGGGGTCTGGATCAGCCTGAACTGTTCCCTCCGTACCGGCATGTTCCTTTCCCCCTTGGCCACCCTCAGTGAATCGGACGGACTGATCACGGGGACAGAATTGCCAAACTGACCTGCGGTTTTAAAACACCTCCCGATGGTCTCCGTGGAAACAAGCGGCCTCACCCCGTCGTGAATAGCTACGAGGCCCTCGTCATCAATGGCGTCAAGTCCGTTCTTCACAGAATTGAACCTGTGAATGCCGCCCCTCACAATAAGATGTGGTACTACAAAGGAATGTTTCAGGATCAGCTCTTTCCAGTAGGTGACCTGGTGTTCAGGGAGGACCAGGACAATCTTCAGGGAGCTGTCATAAGCTCCGAACTTTTCGATGGTATGCATCAGGACAGGCTTCCCGTCAAGCTCGAGGAACTGCTTGGGTACCTCTGCACCCATCCTTTTTCCAGCTCCCCCGGCTACTATGAGCGCATATTTCTGCATCTGTTTCTCTATGCGATTCTCTAACAGTTGTTTTACCCCCAACCCGCTGAAGGGGGCTGATTATTAAAGAAAAATGGGGCTGCAGAATAAGTACCTGTTAACCGCAAAGAACGCAAAGAACGTGCAAAGGTCGCAAGGTAAAATAGCTTAATATCACTTCTTTGTGAACTCTGCGAAATCACGATAGCTCCCGGGATTTATCGGGAAGGGACTTTGCGTGCTTAGCGGTTTATTGATTTCAACTTTCCCCACCCCCCTTTTTATTCCTTTGTATATAAGAATCTCTTTATGCTTCTCTTCGGGGTCTTGGCAAACTCCTCAGGGTGGATCCTGAATTTATGGACCGCCATGAAATCCGGGAGCCTTTCATTGACCACCTTCCTTGTCTCATCGAGAATGGTTATCAGTTGCTCTTCCGAGATATTGTCGGCTTTCATCATCTCGTAGTCGGGATAAATAAGCCCTATCAGCTTGTTATCCTCTGAAATTACGAGCGATTCAGCCACGTAATCCATATTGTTGATGACTGCCTCAATTTCCTCGGGGAATATATTTTTTCCTGAAGGCCCCAAAAGCATGCTCTTGCTCCTTCCCTTTATAAAGATATTGCCCTCCTTGTCCATTACCCCGAGGTCGCCGGTATGCATCCATCCGTCCGGGTCGATGATTTCATTCGTGGCCTTTTCATTCTTGTAATACCCAAGCATGACATTGTCTCCGCGCAGGATTATTTCACCGATCTCTTTCAGCGGATCGGCAGAATCAATCCTGACCTCCAGGGTATCCACAGGTTTGCCCGATGCCCCGAGCTTTGTGGTATCCCAGGAAGTGTAACTGATCAGTGGGCCGCATTCCGTCATTCCATAACCAACTGAGAACCTGAATCCTATTTTCCTGAAAAACCTCTCAGCCTCCGGATTGAAAGCTGCCCCTCCGATAACAATTTCATGAAACTGTCCCCCGAATGTTTCAACGAGCTTATCCTTTATCTTGTTCTGGATGATCTTGTTTATCCCGGGAATGGTAAGCAATATTTTCATATGAGGTTTGCTGATCACCGGAAGGAGTTGTTTTTTGAAGATCTTCTCAATTACCAGCGGAACCGAAAGGATCAGCCTTGGTTTGATCTCTTTGAATGCCTGGATGATGATTTGCGGTGACGGTGTTTTTGAAAGGATCGTTATGTGGCAGCCGAATGTAAAGGGAAACAGGAACTCGAATGCACAACCATAGGTATGTGCCAGGGGAAGAAATGAAACCAGCGGATCACCCGACTTCAGGGGCATGTGGGTCTGGGCATAGCGGACATTGGCTGCGAGGCTGTTGTGAGAAATCATAACCCCTTTTGAAAACCCGGTGGTCCCTCCGGTATAGCTAATCACGGCAAGCTTGTCGTTTGTCACATCCGAGAATTTAATATCCTCACGCCTGAGTTCGGGATAAGCCTTTATAAATTTCTCCTCGAGGGATGAGTAACTCTCTTTCAGCTCCGGCCGGGCAGCTGTTATCAGGGAGGAGTCCTCCAGGGAGATCACGATCCCAACTGAGGGAAATTTGCCGGGATCAATGGCTTCCCAGATCTTGTCATCGGCAAAGAGCATTACCGAATCGGAATGGTTGACCAGGTTATTCAGATCATCGGGTTTGAAGTCAGGGAGGATCGGAACGATTACCGCTCCGTATGTGACGGTGGCAAGGTACGCAATGCACCAGTTGGCAGAATTTCGGCCCACCAGTGCTATCTTGTCCCCTTCCCTTACTCCTGCTTCCTTGAAAAAACTATGGAATTTGATGATCTTCTCGGCAATTTCCTTATAGGAATATCCCTTTTCCCTATAGTTTGACAAAGCCTCAATATCCCAGTTCTGGACAATGCTTTGTTCAATGTAGCCAACTAAACGTTCCTTGATCATACATCAGGTTTTAAGGTTAATGAAACAAAGTTACGAATTGAAATCCATGGAAGCTAAAATCAGGTCAGTTTCTAAAAAAAATACATCAATATGATGGCGATCACTGAAAGCAGGTTGACTGCAGTAAAAAAATAGTTGTAATTCTCGCGTTTCTTGCTGAAATATCCCAGCTTCCTGGCAAAGATCCCGACCGTCGGAACGAACAGGACTATAAGGAACAGGAAGATCTCCGCCTTGTAGAATACTTTTTCGAGGCCACCCTGCACCAGTGCTGACATATACACTATTATGCACAGGACCAAAAGGTAAAACAAATAGCTGATCTTAAGGAACAGGGTCGAAACAAGCCGTCGCTTGTGAAGCTGGTGGGGCTTCAGGTATGCATAGGCAACGGACAGGATTATTATTATGAAAATGATCCCCAGGATATGATTCAGTACCTGATTGAAGTTTGCCATATGCACGGTGATTAAGCGTTCATCATGATTCCCTGAGTGACCAGATAAGGGAGCTGGCCCCGAGGACCGCCGCATTTTGTGTGCTCAGCTGCGACGGGAGCAGTTTCACCTTTCCCCTGTAAATGTGCAGGAGGTTCTCTTCCATCGCTTTCTTTGCAGGTTCGAAGATTAGCTCCTTTGCAAGCGCAAGCCCGCCAAAAAGGAAAATAGCTTCCGGGTTGGTATGCGCCACAACGTCAGCCAGCTTGAATCCAAGAATCTTCCCGGTCCTCTCGAAAGCTCTTTTCGCGAGGTGGTCGCCTTTTTTTGCTGCCTGGTGGATCAGCTCGGCATCAAGCTCATTGAAGCTGTATTTCCTGAGATCACTTGGCTTTGTGCTGTCGGCCATGACTTTCAGGAGGGTCCGCTTCAGCCCGGTGGCCGAAACATAGGTCTCAAGGCATCCTTTCTTGCCGCAATCACAATCCCGGTTCGATGATCCCGGCCTTATCGATGTATGTCCCAGCTCCCCTGCAAAGCCGTCATGTCCGTAAAGCAGCTTTCCGTTCACGACAAATCCGCTGCCAAGACCGGTCCCGAGCGTAATGACCACAAAATTCTTCATTCCTTTTGCACCACCATAGATCATTTCCCCTACTGCGGCGGCATTGGCGTCGTTGGTCACGACAACCGGAAGATCGGTGTGCTTTTTGAAAACATCCGCTACTGGAATGATCCCCTTCCAGGGAAGGTTAGCCGGATATTCTATCGTCCCCTTGTTTATGTTGCCCATTGGAGCGCCAATCCCGAAACCTATAATTTCGACATCTTCCGTGATCTTTTGCCTGGCGATCATCATTTTTTCATAAAGTGCCGCCACGTATACCTCAATCTCATCATACTGACCGGTCTTGATCTTGTCCTCGGCAAGTATGTTCCCGTCCCTGTCAACAAACCCGAATACCGTATTCGTTCCGCCTATATCTATCCCTGCTGCAATTTTTTTTGATGCCATCTTATTTCTCGTTAATAATTCATGAAATTAAATAAATTTCAGCAACCCGAAGTACTCCGGCTTGTGATAATCGGGTTTCAATGTACCCACGGGGCTCCAGGAAAGATAATGAGGGATCCTGAGGGTATCGCCGCATTTGTAAAAATTCGCACTGAAAGTCTGACCTGCAGGATAGCTGATCTTATGCCTGACAAAAACATCATAAGGGATTGCAATCGTGATGTCCCAGGAGAATTTGCCTCGCTTTTCCCTGACGGGTTCATTTCCCGCTGAACTGTGCCTCCTTATCAGGTCAATTGCTTCCGGGGCGATCCTCTCCCTGTCGTGCCTGCCTTTTCCAACACCCGCAAGGCAGGTCCCAATCCCGTTGAATTCGAAGTTATAGTAAATCCCGTCGTTCCCGGGAGACACAAAAAACTCCACGCATGAGTCCTCGTAAACAGCCTCGTTCGACACTCTCTTCTCCGCCCTGAACCACTTTTCGGTAACGTAAAATTTCAGCATGATCTCATCCCGGGTATAGCCCATGGCAAACCCGGCAAGTGGCTTATACGCGAATTCTACCCAGTTTACCACATCAATTGAATGCCTTATCTGCTGATTGTCGAGAAAATCAGAAACACTGCCCAGCTGCGGGAAGCGATCCGGAAAAGGCATACTATTGACTTCAACGGTTTTCATTGGCCGCTAAATCAGATCAAGGCATCATGAAGCCACAAATCCGATATTTCATAAGCCCTTACGCAGGGTTATTGATATTATTTTTTCTCAGGCATGCCAGGGGTGCTTCTCCCTGTGCCGTCTGAAGCCCCTTCTCCCCTGACTGTCAGGATATCTCGTTCAGGATGAGTGCTGCGGCTCCCATTACTGCCCCGTTACTTTCCGGTATACCCGACGGAAGAATCTTGACGGTATCCTTGAAAAGAACATAGTTGTGCCTTTCGAGGTATTTCCTTACCGGTGCAAAAAGCATCTCACCTGCCTGGGCAAGACCGCCGAACAGGAAGATTGCCTCCGGGCTCGTAAAGACTATTGAATTGATAATCCCGAAACCAAGCATCTCTGCTGTATATTCCATTGCTTTCACGGCAACCGGGTCCTTCTTTGCGGCAGCTTCAGCAACCTGTTTGGATGTAAGCTCTGAGGGCGGTATATCCCTGAGGATACTCTCATCCCTCATTTCGCTCAGCATGAGGGAGACTGTCTTGACAAGACCTGTTGCGGAAGCATAGGTTTCAAGGCACCCGTGGCGCCCGCATCCGCATTCCCTGCCGTTCGGAACAACTATCATATGCCCGACTTCGCCTGCAAATCCCGTGTGCCCGTAAACCATTTTCCCGTCCACAACGATCCCGCTCCCGAGGCCGGTGCCAAGAGTAAGCACCACAAAATCCTTCATGCCTTTTGCCCCGCCGAAGACCATCTCACCCATTGCTGCGGCATTTGCATCATTTGTAAGAACTACAGGCACATTGATTTCCTTCTTGATGAGATCAGCCAGGGGGATAATGCCTTTCCATACCAGGTTAGGTGCATGTTCGATTGTTCCCCTGTGATAATTTGCATCCGGGGCCCCAAGGCCGATGCCGAGCAGCTCAGTGTCCTTCTGTCCTGCCAGGAGCTTGTTTATTCCGGCCGCAAGAGCTTTAACAAAATCTTCTACCTTTGGGTAATCGGTTGTTTTAAGTCTCCCCTCGGAAACCACCTTTCCGGTTTTGTCAACCAGACCGAATACTGTGTTTGTCCCGCCTATATCGACGCCGGCTACTACATTTTTCATCTTCTTTAAGTTTTTAATTATTAATATTTTATCACTTATTGCCCGGAGTTTCAGGGGCCTTTTGTTTTATTTCCATAAATGTATTAAAAAATTCAATTGTTAAAATTCCCTCCCTGGTTCCGCTTCATCCCCGGGCTGCCGGGCTGTTCTGTTTTTTTGGGCTGAATAAGCTCGAAGTCCTTGAAGTTCCTCACTGTAAGGTCCCATGGCTGGGTTATCTCCCAGTTCTCCTTTATTTCAATTTCCGAAGGGTAATACGAAACCGGTTCGGGTTCCCGGTGAAGATCGAAATCCCCGGTAGTCCATTTGCCGTCACCATTCAGGTCGTAAATTGCCCTTATCCTGTAGAAACCTTTTTCAAGAAGATGGAATGAGAGTTTCCCGTCTCCTTTCACGTCCACCTGCCTGACAATCTTTTCGGCATGATCCAGGAGCTGGATGATGCCGCCCGTGCCAAAGTTCTTAATGTTAAGTGTGAGATCGCCGTACTTATCCAGGGAAGCAACCATGAACCTTGAGCCGGTCGAATCCGAAACCTCCCCGTAAATACTCCTGAATGCCCCTTTATCAGTAATAAGCAGGTAGCTTTTTCCGGGCTTTAAAATTGCTCTCATATTGAACCGGCAAGCATTGAGGCTGTCTTTTGAAAGGCTGAAAGGGACCCTCTCCTTTTTTACATCCTTTTCAAGCTCATAGAACCCTATCCGGGAGGTGTCGGGAGGTTGCATCGGGGTCGGGGCAATGAATGAGATCCTCATGTCGGGCCTGACCTGGGTGGAGAGTATCCCGTTGATCACCTTAAAGGGATTTTTCTTTGCAGCTTTGGACCTTGGCGCTTTCGGGGCAATATACCTGAGGGTCACTGAATCCAGCTTGGTCCTGGTGACGCCCAGTGAATCGGTGAAGGGGTAATTTATTAATGTCAGCAGCTGGGACTGATTGTAGAAGGTGCTGTCGGTAAGCCATACCGTGATTGTATCCTTGTTCTGGCTGTCCTGGATAAAGTAGTCCCCGGGTGTGGCTCCGGGAATGGAAAAATTAAATTTCCCGGAATCCGGGGGAAGGGAGAGAATATATGTAAGCTGGTAGGGCATTTTCCTTTCCGAACCGGCCAGGAAGTGCTTGATTTTCGGAGCTTGGAACAGGATCATCTGGTACATCCCTGGCACCGGCTGTTTCAGCAGAGCCTTTCCCCCTACCGGCACCCTGACCGTGTCTTTTACGACAGGCCTTGGCGGCAGGGAGTTTTTCGCAGGAGTGACTGAAATGGTGTCGGGATAAAATGCAAACTCCTCATCCCTGTTGTTGTAGGTCTTGCTGTTGTCAAGGTCCTTAAGCGCATACAACCGGTACCAGCCGGGCCTTACATTGTCGATCCTGAAATCCCCGTTACTTTCCACCCTTGTGATGTATTCCGGAAGGTGCTTCACAACAAAGGAATCTGCCAAATTGCGGTACATGAGGACAAGCGTATTCTCCGGCGGAGCAAGGGTGAGTCCGGTCGCAATATTACCGGTCACTGAAAGTGAATCAAGAAAAGGGCCGGTCGAGAATACAAACTGGTAATTGTTTATCGGATTCCCTTCATTCAGGTCCCTTATTGCATCCTGGAAATAAAAGGTATACGTGGTGCTGTCCCTCAGCTTATCGTCGAATGTCACCCTTACTCCCTTTCCCCTAGTTACAACCAGCGGCTTTCGGGCCAACGGGGGAGAAACCATGAACTTCTGGGTTATGTTGTCGAGAATGACAAACTCGTTGAATGATATGATCAGTTCCTTTCCCTTGAAATTCCTGGCCCCATTCGCCGGTACCGTGCCTGTGACCACAGGTGGCTCCTTATCCTTGGGCCCCCCTGACGGAGTGTTAACCTTGGCGCAGCCCAGGATGAAAAGGAACAGGATTGAAACAAGTGCTGCAGTGTGGGCTGTGCCGGATTTCATCAGTCTTTTTATAAACAGATTACAAACTTACATTTTTTTGGGAAACGGATGCATTCAGGGCAAAAAGGGGCCCTATCTGCTTTCTCCCATTATAATATTTCCTACATTTGGCAATTATTAACTCATTATTATGCATTTACTGGTTATTCGCTGGGATGTCAATCCCGAGATCTTCAGGATAGGTTCTTTCGCTGTGAGATGGTACGGGTTGCTTTTTGCCTCTTCATTCCTGTTCGGATATATAATAATGAACAGGATCTTCAGGAACGAAAACCTGAAGGAAGGTGTCCTTGACAGGCTCACAGTCTATATGGCAATAGGCGTTATCGTCGGCGCCCGCCTGGGGCACTGCCTCTTTTATGAACCCGGCTACTACCTGAGCCACCCTCTCGAGATCCTCAAGATCTGGCACGGCGGGCTTGCAAGTCACGGAGCCGCCATTGGCATCCTGTTAGCTCTATGGTTTTTTGTTAGGAAAGAAAAGAAGGAGTATACCTGGATAATCGACCGGATCGCAATAGTCGTTGCCCTGTCAGGATTCTTCATAAGAATGGGCAACCTTATGAATTCCGAGATCTATGGTGTGGAAACTACGGTGCCATGGGCATTTGTTTTCATCAGGAACGGAGAAACAGTACCGAAGCATCCGACACAGATCTATGAAGGCCTTTCATACCTTTTGATCTTCTTCCTCCTCTTCTGGCTCTACTGGAGGAAAAAGGGCGAACATATCCAGGGTTTGCTGATCAGCCTTCTGCTTATCCTGGTATTCACAGCCCGGTTCTTCATCGAATTCCTTAAGGAGCCCCAGGTTGCCTTCGAAACAAAAATGACTCTCAACATGGGCCAGTTGCTCAGCATCCCATTCATAATCGTAGGATTCATCTGGCTCTACATCAGCCTGAAACAGAAAAAGAGAGCTGTCATTAAAAGATAACCCCCGCCGGACTGATCCTCGCGACACGGTTGAATATACCCACTCCATCGGCCCCCNTNACCTAATGGACCCCCTGACACCCTGAAGGGGGGAATTGCGATACAGCTATGACTTTTTTTAAAGAAGCATTCTGTGCACGTTTTAGAGGCTGAATCAAAAGTCTGATTTAACCGCAAAGAACGCCAAGTTCACGCAAAGTATGCAAAGGTAATTCGCTGAATTTATTNTCTTTGCGAGCTTTGCGGAATCCCGGTAGCTATTTGGATTTGCGCCCTTTGCGGTTAATGGATTTTGCCTTTTGATACATCTCGGTTGACCCCTTTGGCCCCCCTGGCCCCCCTGAAGGGGGGAATTGCTGTACAATTATGACTTCTCTGAAAGCAGAATAAAGTGCACATTTCAAGCCCCCCTTCAGGGGGGATGGGGGGCGAAACGGGCCAGGGGGATGGGGGGCGAAACGAGCAAGGGATAGGGGGCGGAATTAACAGGCGGATTGGGGGCCGATGAGCAGCGAGCAAATCAGGCCGGTAAAAAAGAGCAGCCCGGTCGGACAAAGGGGCTAGGAACAGTTTTATTGTTAATTATTTAACAATACCATAGAAGAGGACATCAAGGATGGCGTTCAGCCTCTCTTCGATATTGAGCTCCTTCTTCTTCCAGAATAGCGGCACCTCAAGACCTTTCAGGGTAGTCTGGATAGCCAGGGCAGTGTACTCGCTGTTCGATACATTGAAGACTTTCTTCCTTGCGCCGTCATAAAGGATAAGTCGCAGGATCGCAAGTTCCTCCCGGTCGTACTTCTCCCTGACGGTTTCAATGAAATCAAAGTGATCGAGATTCTTGTCAAAGATTGCGTTGTAGTAATTTGCAAGTTTTTCGAACGCCTTCATCCGTACAAAAACATAATTCCGCATCTTGTCGACCGGCGATTCGACCGATTTAATCGCTGTAGTAAGCTCATTCCTAAGCACATTGGCCTCATAGAGTACCACCTCTTCAAATATCTCCTCCTTGCTGGCAAAATAATAGTAAATTGAACTTTTGCCAATTTTGAGGGCCCTGGCTATCTCATCCATCGTGGTCTTCCGGAACCCGAATCGTCTGAAGATCTGCCCCGACGAAATTATAATCTTCTTTCTAAACTCTTCTTTATTAATCATGTGCGAATTCCCGGATTGTCAGAAATAATCTGATGCAAAGTTACAACTTTTGCTAAACCTGTCAAAAATATCGAATGAATTGGTCGATAATTCGAAGAATTAGCAGGTTGCAGATGTTTATCCGCTGAAAGTAAATTAAGAAAAGATACCTGTAAATTTTGTATTTTTGGTACTCACACCGTCCGGAGGGAAAAGAACACTGTTATGCTTATAGACGGAAAAAGTTACCGGAGCATTTGGCTCGATGAAAACGACAATGGCATCATCCGGGTGATCGACCAGGAGAAGCTTCCGTTTGTCTTCGGGATCAGGGAGCTGAGCTCTGTCGAAGATGTCTACAACGCCATCAGGGAGATGACTGTGCGGGGGGCCCCTCTGATCGGGGCTGCAGGAGCATTCGGGATGTACCTCGCAACTCTTGAGATTACATCGCGTACTGATATACACGATCATCTTTCAAATGCCGCACGCTATTTGTCTTCATGCCGTCCCACAGCGGTTAACCTGTCTGCCGCCGTCAACAAGGTATTCAGGAAGATTGAAAACATTACCGGCAGGGAGGAAGTATCACACACTGCACTCAATGCCGCTCTCGGGATATGTGAGGATGAAGTTGAGAATTGCCGGAAAATAGGAGAGCACGGACTGAAGATCATTGAGGAGATCAGCGCGGCAAAACAGGGCGCCCCGGTCAATATCCTCACACACTGCAATGCCGGATGGCTGGCATGCATTGATTGGGGAACTGCCACCGCCCCGGTTTACCTTGCCCACAGCATGGGGATCCCGGTCCATGTATGGGTAGATGAGACCCGGCCCAGGAACCAGGGATCACGCCTGACAGCATGGGAGCTTGGCAAACAGGGGGTTCCATACACCCTCATCTCAGACAATACCGGCGGTCACCTGATGCAGAAAGGCATGGTCGACATCGTCCTTGTGGGCAGTGACAGGACATCAGCTTCCGGGGATGTCGCCAACAAGATCGGAACCTACCTCAAAGCGCTCGCGGCCAAAGACAACAAGATACCGTTCTATGCCGCCCTCCCTACATCATCAATCGACCTTACGGTACATGACGGCCTGAATGAGATCCCTGTCGAAGAAAGGGACCCGTCCGAGGTTACGTCCGTCACCGGGATGTCGGAAGGGAAGCTGGTCTCTGTCACCATCTGTCCTTTGGATGCAAAGGCAGGCAACTGGGGATTTGACATAACACCTGCACGGCTGATAACCGGACTGATAACGGAAAAAGGCGTCTGCAGGGCAAAAGAATCAGAAATTAAAAAGTTGTTTTCAGATAAATCAAATTAACAATGGAAGGGGTAGTAAAATTCAATTGTCATTGGAGTCAGTCGGGGCCCGTGATTTCGGATGAACAATATGAAATTATCAATTACTGGAGGGAGATCCTTTACAACATGGACCTCATCGGTGCTTACGAAAATGGCGTGGGATTCGGCAACATCAGCATGAGGATCAGGGGCGGGAACCAGTTCATTATCACAGGTTCCGCCACGGGCGAGATCCCTGAGCTCGAACCTGGCCATTACGTGAAGGTCAGTTCATTCAATATCGACGATAATGCGGTTCAGTGCATAGGCCCTCTGAAAGCATCCTCGGAATCGCTCACTCATGCCGCGATATATCTCGCTGATCCGGGAGCCAACGCCGTGATTCATGTTCACAGCATCGACCTCTGGAATGAGCTCATATACAAGGTGCCGACCACAAATCCTTCAATGGATTACGGGACCCCGGGACTGGCAAGGGATGTATTCAGGCTCTTCAGCGAATCAGACGTCTTTGAGAAGCGAATCATCATTATGGCCGGCGACAGGGCAGGTATTCTGACCTTCGGCCACGATATGGATGAAGCCGTGAATGTCCTTATGCAGTATCTCAGGAAAGAGGGATGACCAGGGTAGCCATTATCGGTGGTTCAGGACTCGAAGATCCGGGTATCCTGCAGTCTCCGCATGAAAAGATTGTTGATACTCCCTACGGAAAACCGTCATCTCCTCTTCTTTCAGGAACTGTCGGGGGCAGAGATGTTCTGATCCTGTCGAGGCATGGTCGCGATCATACAATTCCCCCGACCGGGGTGAATAACCCCGCTAATATTTACGCCCTGAAAGAAGCCGGGTGCACTCATATACTTGCCACGACTGCCTGCGGAAGCCTGAGGGACGAAATCGGACGGGGCGACCTGGTATTTCCCGACCAGTTCATTGATTTTACCAGGCGCAGGAGGGTGACTTTTTTCGATTCATTTGAACCCGGCACCATGCGCCACACTCCAATGGCCGATCCATTCGATGCCAGGCTGCGGGACCTGCTGATATCCACGGCAAGAAAGGAAGGCTTAAGGTTCCATGAAAAAGGCACCGTAATAACCATCGAGGGTCCGCGTTTTTCGACCAGGGCTGAATCAAAAATGTTCAGGGCCTGGGGGGCAGACATTATCAATATGTCGATAGCTCCGGAAGCGATCCTGGCAAATGAGCTCGCTATACCTTATGCGGTGGTTGCCATGAGCACCGACTTTGACAGCTGGAAGGAGAATGAGTCACCGGTATCGTGGGAAGAGGTCATCGGGGTTTTCCGGGATAATGTCGGAAGGGTGCTGAAACTTTTGCTGGAAGTCATCAAGGAAATATAGTACTGCAAGTTTAGGGGGCCAGACGTTCAATTTTCCACCCGTTTTCCTCCAGAGTATAGGAGATCCTGTCATGAAGGCGGTCCGCTCCTTCCTGCCAGAACTCAAACCATGACGGAACAAGGAGATAGCCACCCCAATCCGGCGGCTTGGGAACATCGTGATCACGGTATTTCGTTCTGAAGGATCCCATCCTCGATTCAAGATAAGCTCGGCCGGGGACCGGAGCGCTCTGTTCACTTGCCCAGGCTGAAAGCTGACTTTCACGCTGACGCTTGTGGAAATAGTCCACGGAACGGGACTCGGGTATCTTTTCAATCCGCCCTTCGATCCGCACCTGCCTGTGAACATCGGGCCAGTAGAATAAAAGCGCCCCGGAATGATTGAATGCTATCTGGTTTGCTTTTCTGCTGAGGTAATTCGTATAGAATACAAATCCCTCCTTCCCGAATTCCTTGACCAGTACCATCCTTGCCGAAGGCTGCCCCGAGGGGCCGCTGGTAGCCAGTACCGACGCTCCGGTCTCCTCATGCCGGGGGACAGGCCTCTCCTCAAACCACCGGGAAAACTGGTCAAAAGGGTCGGGTGTAATATCTTTCCCGGAAAATTTCAGGTCTTTTCCCATGAAAGGATAATATGATTTACCTGGTGAACCTTCATTCCTGATTTTCTCCTCCCAAAAGGGAAATTAAATTATTTGTAGCGCGTAGCAGGATCGAACTGCTATTTCCGGATTGAGAAACCGGTCTCCTTCCGTTAGAGGAACGCGCCGTTAAGTATTTGTTGAAATAACAATTACGGGGTAGTTGTTGTTTTGTGCGAAGAACTGGCACGGAGATCGCTGAGAAGAAACAGAGGGAAAATAATATGGATTCCTTGCTTTGCTCGGAATGACAGGCCCTTTGTGGAAGGCGGGGAAAAGGAGGAGCGCCGGCATACGGCGCTCCTCCTTTTCACATGCTTACTATAAAGGCCTTGTCATCCCGAATCCCGTCAAGCGGGATGAGGGATCTCTTCTTAAACTCTCCGGCAGATTGGCTATTGTTCACCCTTTATCAAGCGGGATGAGGGATCTCTTCTTAAACTCTCCGGCAGATTGTCTATGGTTCCCACTCTGTGTCTCCTTTGTGCTCTCCGTGCCAGTTCCTACCTCAATCCTTGAAAATAAAATAAACCGCGAGCATAAGGAAGAAGAAACCTATCAAATGGTTGATCTTCAGCGATTCGTTGTGGAAAACGAAGATAGTGAAAAACGTAAAGACTATAAGTGTGATGGCTTCCTGGATCACCTTGAGCTGCCAGAGGTTGAACGGGCCTCCATAGCTCTGGTAACCGATACGGTTTGCCGGGACCTGGAAAATATACTCGAACAGGGCTATGCACCAGCTGAAAAGGATAATTGCCGGGAGGCCCCACCTGCTTACCCACCCCGCGTTCTTAAGCTTCAAATGTCCATACCATGCAAAGGTCATGAATGTATTCGATATGAACAGAAGTCCGATTGTATATAATCCTTTCATAAAATTGTGCAAAGATATAACAAATGTATTTCATCAGAAAAGCATCCTGAAAGATCAGATTTTCGTAACACGTTATTCCTATTTTCATAATTTTATGGGACAATTAAATGACTTTTTAAAACCTTGATATGAAAACAAACTCAACCCGCAGGAAATTCATCAAGCAGCTTGGAGGAACTTCCCTTCTGCTGGCAGCCGGCCCGTTCAAGTCGCTGGCTTCCGAGACGTCTGAAAATCGCGCCATGCCATTTTCGCCTAGGATCAGTCCGAATGACAAGATCAGGGTGGCCACCATCGGCCTGGGGATCATGGGCAATGTCGACACCGATTCGGCACTGAAGGTGCCCGGAGTCGAACTCGTCGCAGCCTGTGACCTTTACAATGGCAGGCTTGCACGGGCAAAGGAGAAATACGGCAACAATATCTTTACAACCCGCGATTACCGTGAGATCCTTAACCGGAAGGACATTGATGCCGTGATCATTGCCACCGCCGATCTCTGGCACGCCCGGATTGCAATCGATGCAATGAACGCCGGAAAGGCAGTCTACTGTGAAAAGCCTGTCGTACAGAAGATCAGCGACGGACTTCCGGTAATTGCCGCCCAGAAGAAAACCGGTAAGCCGATGCAGGTGGGCAGCCAGCGCGTAAGCAGCATCGTCTACCGCAAAGCAAAGGAGCTGTATAAGACCGGGGAAATCGGCCAGCTCAACTGTGTTGAAGCCTCATTTGACAGGCAGGACGCCCTCGGCGCCTGGGAATATACCATGCCTACCGACGGATCCCCCACCACTGTAGACTGGGACCGCTATATCGAAGGGATGGCCAAAATGCCGTGGGACCCGAAGAAATTCTTCTGGTGGCGTAATTACAAGGATTTCGGCACCGGCGTTGCCGGCGACCTTTTTGTTCACCTGCTTTCAGGGATCCATCTCATAACCGATTCCATAGGACCGAAGGTGATCTTCGCTTCCGGGCAGCTCTGCTACTGGAAGGACGGCAGGGATGTCCCCGACATAATGACCGGAATTATGCAGTATCCCGAAACCAAGGAACACCCTGCATTCCAGCTTATGCTGAGAGTTAACTTTGTCAGCGGGCAGGGGGAGAAGGGAGTCACCAGGTTCGTGGGCAACGAAGGAGTGATCGAGATGCTCGACAACGGTTTCACGATCACGCACAGCCTCATGTCAAAGGCTCCCGGGATCGGCGGCTGGGATGCATTCGATACATACCCGAAAGCCATGCAGGAAGAGCTGATGAAGGAGTACAACAAGAAGTACACTGCCGATCAGCAGAAAAGACCGGTCAAACCTCCGATCAACTACACAGCACCGGAGAACTATGATGAGCACCTTGAGCATTTCAAGAATTTCTTTGACGGAGTCCGCGATAACAAGCCTCTCGTCGAAGGACCGGAATTTGCATTCAGGGCAGCCGCCCCGACACTCGCATGCAACGACAGCTATTTCCAGAAGAAGATCATCAACTGGGATCCGCTGAACATGAAGGTGGTGTAAGGTCAGAACGACACATTTGTCAGTTCGCCGGATATCGTGAAGGTTTTCTTCAGCGTTCCGCCCGAGTAGGTACCGCCGGAACAGACTCCGTTGATGTTTGTTCCGGTTGTTGTCCCTCCGGTCCAGGTAGAGTAAGTTCCGCCTTCCCGGAGTTCAGGCTTTGATATTATTATGTAATAGATTGTCCTGACCGGCTTATAGGTTATAACATCATTCCCTTCAGAATCCTCGATATGGAACAGGCTTGCCGGCGCCAGGGTCGAGGAGATGGTAGTCTTGACGGCATATTGGGACGATGATTCACTTATGCTTTCGATCATGTTCCCGGAATTGGGACCCGTTGCTATAAGGATCCCGCCCGTAACCTTGAAGGTCCCGTTGACATCAATTCCGACCTCCGGTGCGGAAGTCGGGCCGTGCGCGATAACGGTACCCCCTGTCATGGCGACATTCCCATTACTGTCGATTGCATCGCCTGAAGACGAGTTAACTGTAATATTTCCGCCGTTAAGATTAAGGATGCTGCCGTCGTTGGCTTCTGTAGCCTCTCCCATGGTGGCATTGAATCCGTCATCCGTTGATACCAGGGAAACATCCCCGCCGTTAAGGGTAATGCAAGCGCTTTCAATCGCTTCATAGGATCGAGTGACCTCAATTGTACCCCCTTCAATCACCACTGAAGCATCCGCATGGATCGCATCATCACCGCTTGCTATCTCAAATGTGCCGCCGTTTATTGAGATCGCGGAGTTGGAGTGCAAGGCATCATCCGCGGAATTGATTGAGAAGGTTCCCCTGGTGATGGTCAGGGCGGCTTTGCCTTTCAACCCCTTTTCCGATATCGTTCCCGCGTAACCGCCTGAGGTCCCGCCAGGCCCTCCCCCGGGGCCGCCGCCCGGATTCCCCGCGGAAGTGCCTGTACCCGAAGAAACTGATGAAGCGCCGCCGCCTGTGGTTATGCTGAATACGCCATCGGTAATGGCCAGGGAGGTAACGGCGCTGATAGCATCACCGGCTGCCGCAGTTATGTTAAAGCTGCCGCTTTCAATTTCGACGTATCCAAGCGATGTGTCTTCATCGTTAGTGGACTTCAGCCCATCGCCTGCGGAATTGATTGTTAAGTTCCCTTTCCTTACAACCAGGTAATCCTTCCCCCTTATCCCGTCATCAGCCGATTTTACTGTGATTGTTCCACTGTTTATCACAAGCCCGTCGTCGCTCGAGATGCCGTCTTTGAAATTTGCCGTGACCGAAAGCGAACCATCGCCTGAGAAGGAAAGATAGGAGTTGCTGAAAATTGCCGCGTCCGGTTCACCGTTGGTCTGGGCATATGAAGTCCCGTCAGTCAGGGTGTTCACGCTCCCTTCCTGAAGAATGACAATCACCTTCTTTGCACTGACGACATAAACGGGTGCGCTGGTCGTGCATTTTATGCTGATGCCGTTGAATATCAGCCTCACATTGCCGTCGTCCTTTGTATCGACGACCACCTGCCCGTCAGTGAGGCTGCCTGAAAGGTCATAAGTCCCGGCCGAAGTTATCGTCACAACGTTCCCGTTCACTTCTGCAACAGCAGGGATCACCGAGATTGCAATTCCGCTCATGACAATCTTCACCACTGTTGAGGTATCCCATGTATAATCGGCGGGATCCTCATTCCCGCTGTCTGCCTTCTTTGTTTCGGCTGACTTTTCACAGGCAGTAAGAAAGGCCAGGATAATGACAATGGCAATTACGGTGATACTAGTCTTGTTCATACTTTTGAATGTAAATCTGTTGTATAAGTTCGGATGCGTCTGATCGTTTCCTTGTTAATACAGTTTTGTATAAAAATACCCTAGCCGGTTTGTTTGATCCATCCTGTTCAATTCAGCTGATATTCTTAATTTTGGCGATGGAGTTCCATGCAGGAGGGAAATCCTCATAAAGCATTAGGGTAAATTACTTTTGTCCTGTATTATGGCAAAACCTGGGAAGGACCAGGGCAATTAATGAGACCGGGAATGGCTGGAATCAATCAGGTCGAATTTGACAGGATTTTTATGGACTGGTATTATCCGGTCAGGAATTCGGTGTATTATAAATCAGGAGATATGCAGGCAGCGGAGGATATAACCCAGGAGGCATTTCTGAAAGTCTGGGAGATGAAGGAAAGGGTCAGGGCCGAAACCGTTGGTCCTCTTCTGTTCAAAATCTCCAGGAACCTGTTCTTCAACCACTTTGAACATTCAAAGGTGGCGCTGAAGTTCCTCGACGGGTACAAGGGTGCAGGGTATGCTGATGCCCCTGATTTTGAGCTGGAAATGAGGGATTTTGATACAAGGCTGAAGGAATCGTTGGCCCAGCTGGACGAGAAGCACAGGACGGTCTTTCTCATGAACAGGATAGATGACATGACATATTCGCAGATTGCCGAAAACCTGGGGCTCTCTGTGAAAGCTATAGAAAAAAGGATGAGCATCGCAATTGCTTTTTTGAAGGAAAAACTTGATGTTAGGATCTAGAATATTTGAATCATGGAAGAGCATATGAATGCACAATATTCTGACAGTATCAATTTCAACAAGCTGAGCGCCGGGGAGAAGATCATGCTTAGATCTTCCCGCCTCAGGCTCCCTGAAGGCAAAACACGCGAAGAAGCTCTGAATTTTCTCAGGGAGGCAATAAGGGAAAGAGAATCCGGTGAAATGACACTTCCTGCAAGAGTGGGCTTAAAGACCTGGCAGTATTTGTCAATTGCGGCCGGCATTATCCTTCTCATCGGATTATGGCAGCTGTCGCACCTAATTGCCATTACGAGGATAAACTCGGCACCCGGTTCACATACCGAATTTGTCCTGGCAGACGGATCTTTGGTGAACCTGAATGCTGAAAGCCGTATGAGTTTCAATAAGAGGAACTTCAGCTCCGCCAGGAAACTGGATCTTGACGGCGAAGCTTTTTTCACTGTCACAAAAGGAAGCTCCTTCACAGTATCTACTCCCAGGGGTGAGGTCAAAGTCCTTGGCACCTCCTTCAATGTTTACTCAAGGGAGAATTATTTCAAAGTGACCTGCTTCACTGGCAGGGTCGTAGTTTCTTCAGGAAATCAATCTGTTACAATAGGTCCTGAGGAGAGCGCGGGGCTTACGCCCCAAGGACTGAAAACCCTGCGGGAATCAAAGCTGCATTATGTAAACGGGTGGATCAAAGGCGAATTCTACTTTGAAAATACTCCTCTCAATCTGGTTTTCAGTGAGATCGAGCGACAATTTAATGTTAAATTTGTGGGCAGGGAGAAAGGAAGGCAGGATGAATTCTATACTGGTGGCTTTTTAAACAAAGACCTGAAGGCAGCCCTCGATATTGTTTGCATTCCGATGGGTCTTCAGTACGTGATAAATGAAAATGGGAAAATATCCATTAGTGATAAGAAGTAGACAGACAGCAATACTTTTATTATTTCTCTCATTTCTGTTTCACCCCGACCTTAGTGCTCAGACATACAGGTTTAACTTCAGGAACATACCGCTTTCTGATGCACTGGTTCAGATCTCAGGCCAGCTTGACATAAAAGTTGCATTTGATTCAAAAAAGCTGGGATCTGTAACGATCAGCAGGGAAGTGAACGGGAATACTCCTGATGAGGTGGTCTCAAAACTTCTCAGGGAGACTGGCTTTGAATACAGGATCAAATACGGAAGATACCTGATCTTCAAGAGCGACCCACCCTCCAATTCCCTGGAATCAAATGATTATCAGATCATAGGATCCGTATCCGACAGGAACTCGGGCGAGAAGCTGCCATATGCAACCATAGTCCTGCCCGAGGAAAATCTCCTGATCCCTGCTTCAGAGAACGGTACATTCTGCATTCGGGATCTGAGAGCCAACCCGGTGCATCTCAGGATCAGCCATATCGGATATAATCCAGTCGATACTGTTATACTTCTCTCCGGAAGGGAGACAAGCATCAGCATGAGGCTCAATGATCACATCCATCTTCTCGATTCGATCGAGGTGAAGAGCTCGAGGATGGAAATGGTCGACCTGAGGAATGATGTCGATTTCGCAACAACCATCAACCTGGGCAAACGGACTGATCTTCCTGTCCTGGCCGAGACGGATGTTTTCAGGATGCTCCAGGTAATCCCCGGGATAAGCTATCCTGAGAATTCCGTAGGGCTCAGCATCCGCGGAGGCTCAAGCGATCAGAACCTGGTGCTGTTCGACGGGCAGACGCTTTATAACCTCAGCCATTATTACGGTCTGGTTTCGGCCCTTAATCCCAACGTGATCAAGGACCTTCAGGTTTATAAGGGAGGTTATGATTCGAGGTTTGGAGAAAGGGTTTCCGGCATTGTCGACATTACCGGGAAATCGGGAAACCAGTCAAAGACGACAGTTTACGGTGATATCAATCTCCTGAGCGGTAACCTTACAGCAGAGGTTCCGCTCGGGAAAAAGGTTTCTTTCATCGGGGCAATGCGGCGATCCTATTCCGACCTATACTCCACCGGCTTCTCCAAAGGACTCTACAACAGAAATGTAAACCAGTTCCTTGGAGACTCAGGGATGATCATTAACCAGACAAAACCCAAGTTTTATTTTTACGATTACAATTCAAAGCTGACATTCAGGCCAAATGACTTCGAAAGCTTCTCCCTGAGCTTCTACGGGGGAAAGGATTTTTTCAGGAATACATATTCAGGGATGTCGGACCTTCTTAGGGTAAGTACCACCGACAGGAACATATGGAGCAATTACGGGATCGGCGCAAGCTGGCTCAAACAGTGGAACCAGGCATTCTTTACAAACATTCAGGCAGGATCGTCAGGTTATGAAAACCTCTCATCCAACGAAACGGTGGTGGATAAGACGCTCTCACCGGATTTTGATCCGCATTTCCTGCCAAGGCGGGTCAATCCCTTTAATACAAACGGTGAAAACAGGCTGAACGACTTTTATGTCTCTGCAAGAAGCACTTACAGCGTGACAGAAAACAACCTCCTCAATTTCGGTCTTCTTGCGCGCGAAAACAAGATCTACTACCACAAAGATGCCGATAAGGTTTATGTTTATGATAATATGAACCAGTCGGGGTTCACCCTTTCTGCTTACTTGCAGGACAGGATGACCCTTTCAAAAAAGCTTACCCTGAAACCCGGGCTGCGGCTCAGCTATTTCGGAAACACCGGGAAACTTTACCCTGAACCCAGGTTCTCCGCAAATTACACTTTTTCAGATGTTTTTTCTGCCAGGATAGCTGCCGGCAGGTATTACCAGTTCATTAACCAGGTGCTTGCCCAGCAGGAGACGGGATATAACAGGAACTTCTGGGTACTGGCCGACGGAAAAGAACACCCGGAGGTTGCATCAAATCATTATATCCTCGGGGCGACATTTGAAAAAGGGAAGATTCTTGTTGATGCTGAAGCATATTACAAGACTTTTTCAGGCATCCAGGAGTATGTCTTTGTCTCCCAGTTCCTTAAGAATTCCGACTTCCCAAAGTACTTTAACGGCGAAGAAAACAACCATTCACAGGTATCGGGTACCCAACCCAGCAGTTACGTCACCGGGTTCAGGAGAACGTACGGTTTTGACCTGATGCTAAGGTACAGGGGCAGGAGCTATGAAAGCTGGCTCTCTTTTTCTCTCGGCAGGAGCATTCAGAGTTTCAACCTTATCAACAATGGAAATGATATCCCTTCACCGGCCGACATTCCCTTTCAGCTGACCTGGACAAACATGCTGTCGGCCGGAAAGTGGAACTTCGGGAATATCAATATTTTTTCTGCCGGCCGACCGTATATTGAATATGCCCAACCCGGCACAACCCTTGCCGGAACCCGGATTTACAGGCGGCTGCCGGAATATTTCCGAAGCGATTTCTCTGCAAATTACACTGTTACGCTGCGCAAAGTAACTTTTAAGCCGGGAATTTCTTTGATCAATATTTTCAATAACCACAATTACTTTGATATCAATACCCGCCGGTTCGATTTCGGGAATAGCTCGTTCTCCGAGGCGACCCTTATCCAGTCCCAGCCTTTCTCCGTAAACATGTTCCTGCATTTTGTATTCTGAGATCATTAAGAGCTTTCAGGAATCAATTTTAACCGCAAAGGACGCCAGGTGATTGCTAAGTACGCAAAGGTTTTAACCCTCCTAAAAGCGGTTGAAAGAGAATTAGTCGAAGAATTTCCTGATACTTGGTGATCTTTGCGATCTCTTTATTCACAGGGAGATGAATGAATAGGACTTTGCGCACTTTGCGGTTCCTGGATTTTTGATTTTCTTGTAAGTGGCCAGATGTTACCAGATGTTCCGAACTTCAAAAAGATGTACGAATCCATATTAAATGCCGCAGGTAGGGTTTAAACCTGCATGCCTGTATAAGTATCAAAATATTCAATGAAGGACTAATACGGGAAATTATGGAAAGGAAGAAAATTTTCGGCTTGATCATTATTCTTATTGCGGGGCTGATCTCATGTAAAAGAAGCGACACCGGGTCGTCAGGGTCCCTAGCAGGCAGCCTTCAGACATCCGTTGCTGAAATCCTGGGGACGGATATAAGCGCCACAACCGCAGCAACGGAGCATGCAGCAGCTGTCGAGTCGTATTGCGGTGACAGCTCTGCTTATGTAATTTCAGGGACGGGCGATATTGATCATTTCAGGATTCCGGGATGGTCATTCACAACGGCAAACCACATGAAATTCAGTATTCCGCATATCGACAGCTGTGTAACCGTCTCGGTTAGCAGCAGCTCCTATCCGAAAGAGATAGTCATTGAGTTCATTAAAGGGTGCTCGAACCACAGGCACGACAGGAGCGGGAAGATCATTATAGACCTTTCCGATACCATCACAAATGCAGGAGCCGTTCAGACTGTCAGGTATGAGAATTTTTACATCGACACGATCAGCGTCGACCTGGAAGCAACAATCAAAAACTTGGGGAAGAACTCCTCCGGGAACTGGTTGATCGAGAAGACCTATGACCAGACGATCACTTCGGGTGAAGATGTGGCCGTAAGGAAGAACACCGAAACCCAGGAATGGATAACAGGATTCGAAACCGCCGTCAGGTCTGACAATAAGTACTATCTCTCCGGGTCGGGCACAATCGTATTAAATGATACCGTCAGGTTCTCAAAATTAATTACAACCCCCCTCCTTTTCGATGCAAGCTGTGATTACATATCGAGCGGGGTCATCGAACTTACAAGAGGCGGAGTCACCTCAACAATAGATTACGGAGATGGGACATGCGATGATGTTGCGACAGTCGCCACAGGTGGTACCACGGAAGAGATAAACCTTCACTCGGTAAAATTCAGGCACGGAGGGAATTTTTCGGCCAATTGCCCGGGTTTCGGTCATAAAAAGCCGGGCGGACACTAGCAGCCAGGTCCTGTTTGATTTGAATCAAGGTTAATTTGGGAATATAAGATGCATGCGCCCGGGAATCAATCCCGGGCGCATCTGCTTCTTCAGTTCCGAAGCTGGGTCCCGAATTACCAATGCAACTTATTTTGAAACATCAATAAAAAGTATTGACCGACATTAAAGCTCTTTCCAATTATTTTTGCCTGATAACAGCAATATTTTTTTGCAATTCCCGGAAATTGTTAACTTGTTAGACAGAAACTGATTAAAAACTCGTCAAAAAATCATCTGTTAATAAATTAACAATTAAAATCAAAGTCATGGAGAAACTAATTTCCTGCTGTGGGTTAAACTGTGCCACATGCGATGCAAGAACCGCTACCATCAATAATGATGACAACCTCAGGAAAGCGACCGCCGAGAAATGGAAAGCTGCTTTCAATGCACCCGACATGCCCTATCAAAGCATAAATTGCACCGGATGCAGGGAGGAGGGAGTCAAGTTCAGCTACTGCCAGTTGTGTGAAATACGGAGCTGCGTTAAGTCACGCGGGCATGAGACCTGCGGGGATTGCGCAGAAATGGGAACCTGTGAGAAAGTTGCCATGGTTCATAAACATGCACCGGAAGCCATAGCAAATCTTCGCAGCCTGAACTGAATCCCGATTCAGTCGTATAAATAAATGTCGCACAACGAGACATCAGTAAAATCAATCCTTTTTGCCCTCCTTGCCAACCTCGGGATAGCCGTGACAAAGAGTGTGGCTGCCCTCATGACAGGTTCCGGTGCGATGATGGCAGAATCGATCCATTCCTTTGCCGATTGCGGCAACCAGGGCCTGCTGTTCCGGGGCCTCAGGGCTTCGGAGAAAAAGCCTGACAACGAGCATCCCCTGGGATACGGGAAAGAAATATACTTTTGGTCCTTCATCGTTGCCCTCATACTCTTCAGCATGGGCGGATTGTTCTCAATTTATGAAGGAATCCATAAGCTCAGCATTCACGAGGGCCTGAAGAATCCCATCATTGCGGTGATTGTACTGATTACAAGCATGTTCTTTGAGGCGGCTTCGCTGTACGGCTGCCTGGTCCAGGTCAAAAAGCTGAGACATAAAGTCTCACTCCGGGAATGGGTCAGGACCAGCCGCAGAAGCGAACTGCTTGTTGTACTGGGAGAAGATACGGCCGCCCTCCTTGGACTGGCACTCGCAATTCTCTCCATTACGCTTACGATCATTACCGGGAATCCCGTTTTTGATGCACTGGGAAGCATTTCAATAGGAATCCTGCTAGTTGTAATTTCCATGCTTCTTGCCGTAAAGATCAGGAACCTTCTGATCGGGCAAAGCACCGATGAAGAAACAAGCCGGCACATAAGGGAACTCCTTGAACAAAGACCTGAAGTGGAGACGATCTACAACCTTATAACAATCCAGCTTGGCCCCGGAATAATGGTTTCCGTGAAGGCAAAAATGTCACAGGCCGGATCTGTCGATGAATTGATAGCAAACATTAACAGGTGCGAACTTGACCTGAGAGAAAAGTACCCTGATATCCGGTGGATATTCTTTGAACCTGATAATTCCAATTAAGCGGTGGCCGTGAGGAAGATCACCCCGGGTTTATAAACCCCGGTTTACTAGGTACGATTCCCGGTCAGATCATCATAGGTAATGACAAATGCGGAAAGATCCGCAAGTAAAATATTGGTACCTTTGGATATTTATAATCAGCTTGCAAGGTTGAAAGTCGGCCCGATCTATTAGTTGCTATTGAGGGAATATGTTAAAGCTCATTGCGTTACCGGTCATTTTGTTGTTCCAGGCACAACACCTTACCATGACAAGCATTGAAAATGTCCCTGGCACTGATTCCCTGAAGGTTATCGTCAGGATCGGCTACGACCAGCTCCTCCGGGATTACCAGCAGACAATAATTGATGATATCAGCCTTGAAACACTTCGCGGTTACGATCCTTTTCCGCCCGACATCCTGAACTTCTATATCAATTCAAAACTCCGTATCTCCTCGGATAAAAAGAACCTGCCGGGGAAGCTACTCGGAACTGAAAGGGAAGGTGATTACATAACGATCAGGATCCTTTACCGGGTCGGGAAGAAGATCAAAAGCCTGGATGTCCGGAACACATTCCTTACCGGGCTCTATTCCGATGTGGAAAATCTTGCAATCGTAAGGATAAACAATTACGAGAAAGCTGTAAAATTCACACGCGATCATATGGAAGAGATGATACAGGTAAAAAAGCCCTGAATCATTGAAACGGCTGAAATCCTGTGACTCTTTCAGTCATGCCTGCTCCTGAAGCACTGAAAGCCGGCATTTTTGTTTAAATTTCGGTACTTGATTCATGATGGTTATGAAGCGAACATTAGCCATTTTTCTTCTGTTTTCAGGTATCACAGGTGCATTGGCGCAGCCCAGGCCCGACGGCTTAAGCACTGAAATAGTGATCGACACTGATTGTGGTATCGATGACATGCGGGCAATAAGCCTGCTGCTGGCCAGGCCCGAATTGACCATCAGGGCCATCCTGACCTCGGACGGATCCTTGTCTCCGGCTGATGGCGCCGTGAAGGTTATTTCGCTCCTTCATGAATTCGGAAAGGAAAACATCCCGGTAGCGTGTGGCGATAGTATCATCAGAACAGGGCCGCTGTGGCGCCGCTTTAACCGGGGGATCAGCTGGGGCAGGGAAACCGCCGGCAGACCGGTTGCCAAAGATGCCTGGGACCTCCTTGAAGAGGTACTGAATTCTGAAAAAGGCAGGATCACCCTGGTGTGCCTTGGCCCTCTCACTTCAGCCGCGAAGCTCTTCAGGAATGATCCGGAGGCGGCTGGAAGGATAGAGCGCATCATATGGTATAATGACTATACAAAGCCCCTGAGAGGGTTCAACTATGAATCCGACAGGGAGAGTGCAGGCTTTGTCCTGGCTGCAGGGGTCAGAACAGACATAATCGCCAACCTGGATCAGGCAGGCTCATTTTTTGATACGCTAATGTACAAGTCATGCACTGGATCGGGATCACAGCTTGCCCGTGTACTGGACCAGGTATTTTCGCAGCCTGAGGCCCGCGAAAGACTGACTGGAAACCATTTCAGGCTGTGCGACGATCTTGTCGCCCTGTATATTACGAATCCGGAACTGTTCGATATGAACATCGATACAGATAAGCTGAATATACGATATAATGAAGGCTATGATGTCGGGGCCATAAAGGCAGCCATGACCGAGATGATCTCAGGGACATATTTAATGGAGCGTAACATTGTCTTTAACAGCTTCCCTTCGCACCCTGCCTCTTTTAACTATGACGTGCGGCCGATAATTGATTCCGTACTGGCAAGGTACGGGTACCTGGAATGGAAAGCCAATGTAATGACTGATGAGTTTCACGGTCATCTCGGGGTATTTTCGATAGTCGGGGCTAAAATGGGAATCAAAGCAAGGGAGTTGTTTGGCGTCGGGCCTGATATGCTTGAAGTTACCTCAATGGCAGGCTCCCGTCCTCCATACAGCTGCCTGAACGATGGTATCCAGGTAAGTACGGGCGCAACGCTGGGAATGGGGACCATTCATCTTGCCAAAACCAAAAAGGCCAGGCCCGAAGCCATATTTTCGTATAACAACCGATCCGTAAGGATCAGCCTTAAAAAGGAGTATCTTGACCGGGTGGATGCAGACATTGCAGAGGGTATCGCAAAATTCGGCCTTATGGACGACGGCTACTGGAAGCTTATACGGCGGAATGCCATTAAATACTGGCTTGAATGGGACAGGAACAAAATATTTGACATTGAAGAAGTCAGCAATAAGAGGCAGGCGCCGGCCAGATCTGAATAAGGCTCGTGAATTTCACCGGATCTCATTACCAGGGAAGAAGAAATGCTTAAGACCATAATACTCTGTTCACTGCTGGGGCTTCACCCGGTCCATATGTCGATGACGACCATAACCCAGGCTCCGGGAAGTGATTCGATGAAAGTGTTTTTCAGGATGTTCTATGATGATTTCCTGAGGGATTACAAGCTGTTCGATTCGGTTTACGCCGCCCGGTCGGGCCAGGGAGCTATTGAAGTGAATGAAGAACAGCTGGGAAGGTATTTCCGTGAAAAGGTTCATATTTTCATAAATAATAAATTGATTGACGGGAAAATCACGGCTACCGCCCATGACAATTTTGAGATCAGCATTACCCTTCAGTTCAAATCCCTAAAGCTCCCTGGGAGCTTTAAGATCCGGAACAGGGTCCTTACCGACCTCTACAGCGATCAGGAAAACATGATCTACATTGAAATAGACAATTATCATGAAGCGATCAGGCTGACGCCGGATCACGATTCGGAAAAACGGAAACTGAAATGAGAACCGGGATAGTTCCAGAATTTTCAGCGATCAATTATGACAAATATTTCCGGGAAGGCATACCCGTCTGAAAGGATACTATCACTCAGGCGAAAAACTGTTTCAGCGGAAAGGTATCTTTCCCTGGAACAGGCAGGGATCATTACCAGGGTATATCGCCAGAAAAGTGATCTCCCGGTTATCTTGAAAAGGGCATATTCCTTATCAGCGTCCCTGGATGAAATCTCCATTACGATCGACCCGCAAGAGCTGATCGCCGGTAACCGGACAGTGGGGATCAGGGCGGGAGTCGTCTTCCCGGAAGCCGGAATATCCTGGCTGGAGCGGGAAATTGAAACCCTTCCCTCCAGACCACAGGACCCTTTCCACGTCAGGCCTGAAGATATCTCATTCTTCAGGGATCACATTGCCCCGTTCTGGAGGGGGAAAACCCTCGAAGATGATATTTATGGGGCAGCCGGCGAGGAGATCTCCGCCATTGAAACCGTTGTGAAGATCAACCAGAAGGATCATGCCCAGGGCCATATATGCCCCGATGTCAAGAGCTGGCTGATCCACGGCCCTTCAGCGCTCGCGGCAAATGCTCTTTCCCTTTCAGGGTCTTCCTCAGGTGAGAAAAAGCTCTTCTTTGAAGCAGCCGGCATGGTCCTCGCAGCTGCCTGCAGGTTCATGGAACGCTATTCGGGACTCGCCGCACGCCTTGCCGGTGATGAACCTGATGAAAAGCTGAGGGGCAACCTGATGCAGGTCTCAGCAAACTGTCATAACCTCTCCACCGGGCCTCCTTCAACTTTCAGGGAGGCGGTCCAGTCTGTCTGGTTCCTTTTTGTGATCCTCCAGATGGAATCCAATGCCTCCTCGTTCTCCCCGGGAAGAATGGATCAGTATCTAATTGATTTTTACCGGAAGGATGTCGCGGCAGGGATCCTTGATAACGAAATCGCTCTTGAGCTGATGGACGCCCTGTTCATAAAGTTCAACCAGATCGTTTACATGCGGAACGGTAAGAGTGCCAGGTATTTTGCAGGTTTCCCTACCGGGTTCAATATTACGGTCGGAGGAACCGGGAAGAATGGAGAGGATGCCTCAAACGAACTTTCGTACCTGATCCTTAAGGCGCAGGAAGACATACGTCTGCCCCAGCCAAACCTGACCGCACGGCTGCATCGGAATTCACCTGATGAATTTACGGATGAGTGCAGCCGTATAATCGGGCTGGGAACCGGCATGCCTCAGGTGGTCAATGACGAGAGCATAATTCCCGCGATGAGACACGCCGGGATCCATGATGAGGACAGCTTCGACTATTCGCTTGTCGGTTGCGTGGAACTGAGTACCAGCGGCAACTACCTTGGCTGGAGCGACGCTGCAATGTTCAACCTTGTCAAAGCCCTGGAGCTTGCGCTCAACGACGGCAAATGCATGCTGACCGGGAAACAGGCCGGACCAAATACCGGGTATCTTTCCGGCTTCCCGGATTACCGTTCCCTGGAAGAAGCGTACAGGAAGCAGATCTCTCATTTCGTGTCGAAGATGACGGAAGTTTGCACTGTTGTCGAGAAATGCCACCGGGAGCATCTCCCCTCTCCCTTCCTTTCAAGCGTTGTCAACCATTGCCTTCGGAACGGGACCGATGTAACTGCGGGCGGTGCAAAATACAACTACTCGGGCATCCAGGCTATCCAGGCCGCAAATATTGCAGACAGCCTGGCAGTCCTTAAGAAGCTCGTATTCGGGGATGGCCTGGTCGGAAAAGCAGAGCTGCTCGGCGCGCTGAGGAATAATTTCAGGGACAATGAACCGCTGAGACAGATGTGCATCAACAGGGTGCCGAAATACGGAAATGATGTTGAATGGGTAGACAGGATCGGTGCCGAGTGGATCGAATACTTTTCGGAACAGTTGAAAAGACACAGGAATTTCAGGGGAGGACCTTACCAGATGGGACTTTACACGGTGTCTGCCCATGTCCCGATGGGTCAGTATGTGGGTGCTACCCCCGACGGGCGGCTTGCCTGCACCCCACTGGCCGACGGCGGACTGTCGCCAATGTACGGCAGGGACAAAGAGGGACCGACATCAGTCCTGGCATCGGTTTCAAGGATCCCCTCCCGGCTGGCAGGCAACGGTTCGCTGCTGAACATGAAATTCCTTCCTTCAATGTTCAGTAATGAAACGGACAGGTCAAAATTCACTTCATTCCTGAAAACCTTGGTAAAAATGCCTGTCCATCATATCCAGTTCAATGTTGTCTCAGCAGAAGAGCTGAAAAGGGCCAAAGCCGATCCGGAAGCCTACAGGGGCCTGACAATCAGGGTTGCAGGATATACAGCCTACTTTACGGAACTCGACAGTGACCTGCAGGATGAGATAATTCAACGGACAACACAGGGGGAAAATGGCTGAAACCAAAGGTACCATATTCAGGATCAGGCGGTTTTCGATCCATGACGGACCAGGGATCAGGACCTCGGTTTTCCTAAAGGGGTGCCCCCTCAGGTGCTCCTGGTGCCATAGCCCCGAAGGGATCGATGCTCAAATCTCAGTCTGGCATACCCCTGGCTTATGCATAAGCTGTAAAAGATGCCTCACGGCATGCCACAATGAAGCCCTGAAAATGTCATCGGGATCTGTCCTGATCGACCGGGCAAAATGCACGCTGACTGGAGGCTGCACAGAGGTTTGTCCTGCAGGTGCAATGCAGTTTACCGGCAGGACGATTACCGCTCAGGAGGTCTTTCGGGAAGTAAGGAAGGATATTGCTTTTTATGGAACGTCGGGAGGCGGATTGACCCTTACAGGCGGGGAACCGTTATTCCAGCCTGAATTCTCCCTTGAGATCCTTGAGTTGTGCCGGAAGGCAGGAATCCACACCGCAATTGAAACCTCGCTTTTTGCAGACCTGGATGTTGCAGAGAAGATCTCATCAGCGGCGGATCTCATCATTGCCGACCTTAAAATATTTGATCCCCAGGAACATGAAACCTATACGGGTCAGTCGAACGAAAAAATTACCGGGAACTTCCTGTTCCTTGCAGAAACAGGGAGAGCTTTGACAGTGAGGATCCCGCTCATCCCGGGCATTACGGATACGGCTGAAAACATAAATGCGATCTCTGCATTTGCGGGATCTGCAGGCAGGAATATCCCTGTTGAGCTCATTGAATACAACCCCCTTGCCGCCAATAATTACAGGAGGCTCGGGATCCCGTTTCAGCCTGATCGTGTTTTCAATAAAGACAACCTTTGATCAAACGGTTTCCGGCTATAACATCAATCCCCCCGGAATTTAATGCGATTTAGTGAAAGCGAATTCGGGGGATTCTCATAACTTGGTCATTTAAATCGTACAAAATGAAAAAACTTCTATTCATTGCTTCTGCTGCTCTTGTCATCCTTTCATGTGTCAACAGTCAGCAGGACAAAAAGTATCCGGCTGATACGGAGCAGAAAATAAAACAAGTCGAGAACAATCTTGCAGGCTGGGTGCAGACCGGTAAGGACGACAGGTGGAACCTTGCCGACAGGATGAAGAAATACGGCATCAACGGTGTAAGCATCGCCGTGATCCACGACTACAAGATCGAGTGGGCCCGCGGATACGGTTTTGCAGATGTATCCGAAAAACGTCCGGTCACAGCCGCCACACTGTTCCAGGCGGCTTCAATAAGCAAGTCGCTTAACAGCCTGGGCGTCCTGAAGCTTGTCGAGGAAAAGAAGCTGACCCTGGATTCGGATATAAACACTTACCTGACATCATGGAAATTCCCTTACGATGAAAAATCGAACAACAAGAAAATCACTTTTGTGCACCTGTTGAGCCACACTGCAGGGCTTACTGTGCACGGTTTCCCGGGTTACGCCAGGGGTGACTCCCTGCCAACGCTGGTGCAGATCCTCGATGGGAAGAAACCGGCCAACACGGAAGCGATCAGGTCATTTGAGGAACCCGGCAAAAATTTCGTCTATTCCGGTGGCGGAACGACCATCACACAGCTCATAGTCATGGATGTCACTCATCAGCCTTATGATGAATACATGAAGAAGAATGTTCTGGATCCGCTGGGAATGAGTGCCAGCTCCTATGCCCAGCCGCCTGCAAAGGGAAAGGAAAAACTTCTTTCGACGGGATATAAGGCCGACGGCAAGGAAGTGCCCGGAAAATACCATATCTACCCCGAGCAGGCTGCAGCCGGATTGTGGACAAACCCCACCGACCTCTGCAAATATATAATTGAAACCCAGCTGGCATACAAGGGAGAATCATCGAAGGTCATTTCACCCGAAATGACCCGGCTAAGGCTTACCACTGTGGCGGAGGATGCAGCGCTTGGCACTTTTGTGAACAGCAGGGTCACAGGATCCTACAAGTACTTCAACCATAACGGGGGAAACGAGGGATTCTCATGCACAGCCATCGGTTGCCGCGACAGCGGCGAAGGAGTGGTTATAATGACCAACTCCGACAACGGGGCCATCATCGAGGAAATCGCAAACAGCGTGGCCACCGTTTACAACTGGAAAGACTACTACCTTCCTGAAATAAAGAAAACGGTAAATTTTGACAGGACACAGCTTGAAAAATATGCAGGCACCTATGATTTCCCAAACCATAAGGTTTCAATATCTCTCGGCGATTCTGCCCTGGTGATAAATCCTTTCACCAGTGTCAAGTGGCAAGTCTATTTCACTTCCGACAGCGATTTCTTTGTCAGGGAGGAAAGGGGAATGGCCAGGTTCCGCTTCGATAAAAACATGAAGGTGACCGGAATAGATATCGGCGGACAGCTGAGGAAGAAGGAAGAGTAGCCGGTTGCTGGTTGCTTTGCCTGCCCTGCATTCTGGCTCCTTCGCTATCCCGACTTACAATGTCGGGACTTAACGCTCGGCCCGGTTTGTATCATGGCTGACGGATAATAAAGTGTGCCGCCCGACGTTTTTATCAGGATACTCGATCATTTTAGAAATATTCGCTTGAGGATGAATCAGTCGGTAATCCGGCTGCTCTCCATGCTGCTTTTGGCAAAGCCAGTTCAAAGGCTTCGTATTATAAGGTTCTTGAAATTAAGGAATTGAAGAGGAAATTGAATCAGGATAATATGAAAAGATCAAAACCGGTATTGGCAATCACAGGGATCATAATGATGACCTTTTTATCGGGTAATATGATTCCGGCATCAGCACAGGCTCAATCAAAATCAACGCAGACAAAACCTCAAACCGTCCAGGCAAAGCAGGTGAAGCCAAAAACCACCAAGGCCGGAACCAAAGCGGCCCAGTCAAAATCGGGGAAAGTGCCGGTCCGCAAACCGGCCCATCCGGTTGCAAAGCCTGCAGTGGCAGTTAAACCGCCGGATGCAGGTACCCTTAAGATCGGGAACCAGCTGTGGGCAGTTGCGAACCTGGATGTCAGCAGGTTCCGGAACGGAGATTCGATCCCCGAAGCAAGGACAAACGAGGAGTGGGTAAAAGCCGGTGAAGCCGGGAAACCAGCATGGTGTTATTACAATAACGACCTGGTGATCGGCAAGAAATACGGAAAGCTCTATAACTGGTACGCGCTGAACGATCCCAGGGGATTGGCTCCTGCAGGCTGGTCACTTCCCAACGATCAGGACTGGGTGGTTCTTACAAATTACATGGGAGGACCGGGTACCGCGGGATCAAAGCTGAAAAGCACTTCGGGGTGGTCGGACAAGAACGACGGTACAAATGAATCAGGGTTCAATGGCCTTCCCGGGGGTTACCGTGTCGAGAACGGGAAATTCATGAACATAGGAAGCATCGCCACCTGGTGGAGTACGACCGAGAATAAGTCAAACAGCGCATTTGACCACTATCTGGTACTCAGCGGAGGCTTCCCGAGGAGCGATAACCCCAAGCAGTGCGGTGAATCGGTCCGGTGCATTAAGAAATAGGTTACCCTTCAATTCCTGTTCACGAAATAGTCAACACCCAAAGATCATCATCCGGAGGGATTATTATCTTTATGGAAAAATACCTATGGATAAAAGAACCTTCATCCGGAATGCCGGTCTGATTGGCCTGGGCAGCATGCTCAGTTTCGACAGCATAGCGGAACTTGTAAGAAACGTTTCCGCCATACCGCCGGAACGCCTGGCCGCCGATGAGGAATTCTGGGCCAAATTGCGGAAAGGATACAGGCTAAAGCCCGACTACATCAACTTTGAGAACGGGTATTATAATTTCCTCCCCGAACAGGTGCTTGAAAAATTCATTGGCCATGTCAGGGAGGTAAACTTCCAGGGTTCCTACTACATGCGGACCGTCCAGTTCGACAATAAGAAGATGATGGCCGCAAAGCTTGCGGAGGTTGCAGGCTGCTCCCCTGACGAACTGATAATCACCAGGAACACCACCGAATCGCTCGATATGGTCATAGGGGGCATCGAATGGAAACCCGGGGATGAGGCAGTGATGGCAGAACAGGATTATCCTGCTATGCTCGAGATGTTCAAGCAGGTTTCGAGAAGATACGGAATGGTGAATAAAATCGTATCGGTGCCTAACCTTCCGGCATCGGATGAAGAGATAGTGGACCTATACGCTTCAGCCATCACTGAGAAAACCAGGCTGCTGATGGTTTGCCATATGATAAATATTACCGGGCACATCCTCCCGGTGAGGAAAATATGCGACATGGCCCATTCAAAAGGTGTCCCTGTGATGGTCGATGGCGCACATACATTCGCGCATATAAAATTCTCCGTTCCGGACCTCGGATGTGACTATTTCGGAAGCAGCCTTCATAAATGGCTGAGCGTACCGCTCGGATCGGGGATCCTCTATGTCAAAAAGGACAATATCGGCGGTATCTGGCCGCTTCTTGCTGAAGGCGACAGGAAACCCGGTGATATTTCGCGGCTCAACCATATCGGGACACACCCCGCCCATACCGATCTGACAATTGCCGATTCCATCGATTTCTACAACCTGATAGGGGCGGAAAGAAAAGAGGCGAGACTCAGGTACCTGCAGAATTACTGGACATCAAAAGCAAGGCTCATGCCGGGCGTCATTGTAAATACTCCTGACGATCCGGCCCGCTATTGCGGGATCGGGAATGTGGGGATAAAAGGAATGAAGCCCTCCGACCTCGGCGATACCCTGTTGAAGAAATACAGGATCTATTGTGCTCCCATCGACGGTGCCAATGTGCATGGCTGCAGGATAACCCCGAATGTTTACACTACCACCGCCGACCTGGATGTGCTTGTCAAAGCTCTGAAAGAATTAAGCCAGTCATTAACAAATTGATAAATTTCAATATGAAGAAAATTGTGCTGTTTATTGCAGCGCTCCTTATCCTGCAGGCCGGAGTTAATGCCCAGGATGCCGAGACAAGACTTAAGGAAAAGGGGATCGTGCTGGCTCCTGTGTCAAACCCTCTTGGCAATTATGTCAATGCCGTAAGGGTCGGGAACCTGCTGTTCCTGGCAGGCAAGGGACCCCAGAAAGCTGACAATACCTTTATTACCGGGAAGGTCGGAAGGGACCTGACGATCGAGCAGGGTTACGAAGCCGCACGACTGACCGCGATCAATCACCTGGCGGTTCTCAAAAGTGAGCTCGGGTCACTTAACAAGGTGAAGCGGGTAGTCAAGGTCACCGGAATGGTCAACTGCACCGAAGACTTCAAGGACCAGCCTAAGGTAATCAACGGATACAGCGATTTCATGGTGGAGATCTTCGGCGATAAGGGCAAGCATGCCAGGGCAGCCGTTGGCATGTATGCACTGCCGCTCAACATGGCAGTGGAGGTGGAAGCAATCGTGGAGGTGGAAGACCAGGAACGCTGATCAGGCCTTCACAAGGCAGCGATTAATCTTTGACCTTCCTGACCAGGATGGCCTTGGAATTATCCGCTTTGGCAGCACTCATTACAAAGTCGTAGAATTCTTTGTAGGTCGAAGCTTTATAACGCCCTTCCTTAACCTCGAATTTCCTTGTGAAGGTTATTATATCCCCATTGGCTGCCAACGAGCTGGTATACTTACCGAAAACGCTGCTGATCTCTGTCCCCTTAGGAAGAGATTCGATCACAAATTTGCCCTGTAATTTGAATACGATAGTATCACCGTCGACAAAAGAGCTGTTTATGATGACATCAGAATGCCTTTCACCAACCATCCGCTGCACGGGCTTCTGGGCATTCACAAGGTTCAGCGGAAGAATAGTATAATTCCCTGATTGCGAACAGTAATTCCTTGAAACCATTGTCTCACTTATCGCGGCAGACGGTTGCTGAACTTTATTTTCACTCACCGAAAAGGCTTTCAACTGAAACGATGGTAAGGAAGAATTGCTGTAAAGCCATTTTTTTTGATCATCCGCGCCTGACCTGAGGAAAGAAGTCAGATCATCATACTGAAGTCCCCCAAATTTCATATCAGTTCTGCAAATTGCAGCCCCGGTGGAATCAATAACAAATTCCGATCTGCTTATCCTGTAGTTTTCAGTGGGATCATATCTTGAAGTATGAGCGAATTTGCCGCCCTGACCGGTAATCAGCAGGGCCTTCCTGTCGTCAGTGAAGCTGCCCAGGAAGCCGAACGGTATCTTCTGATCCGTACATTCCAGCCAGGTTGTATCATTGTTCCCCGGAACACACAGAATTACGTGATTGAACTGGCTGAAATTGGGGAAATCATCAAAGACCGGCAATCTGAATTTCCCTGCTGAAATTATGGCGGGGTAAGATTCAATACCTGCTGCTTTCAAAAGTGCATATAAATAGTTGCTGAGGGCTTTGCAGTCTCCGTAACCCGTTTTGCGGACCGTGACCGCATCAAACGGCTGGTATCCGCCGAGGCCAAGAGTAACGGCAACATACCTGGTATTCTCCTGGAGGTACCTGTAAAGCGCTTTTATTTTACCCTGCACATCCGGAACTTCGCCAGTCAAAGCCAGGACTTTTGCAGAATCTTCCGGCGTGAGGGCATCCCGTCCCTTGTACAGGTCATATATCCATTTGCCATAATTCTCCCATGAATCAGCCTTGCCGGTATATTTGCCGTTGCTCAGAACCAGCGGCATTAAATAGACGCATGGAACCCGCTCAGTGATGTCTGTATCAAAAGGTTCATCCTCAATTGCCTTGGTATTCCTTAATTCCCAAAACTCAGTATTTATACCGTCCTTGGTCACTGATGAACTGCATTTAATATTGACCTCCTTCTTATTTACGACCACATTGGCCGGATAATTCAATTTAAGCGAAGCATGTTGAAGGGATATATCATAATCAGATACCGGTTTCCAGTACCCGAGGCTTAGGATATCGGTCCTCTTTTCTTCATAATTGTACTCGACGGTGTATGGGAAATCAGGAAAGGCAGGCTGGTAAAACTTTACCCTGTGATCTGAAAAAACTTCATAGGAACTGAAGGCTGCATAGTCCGCAACTGCAGGCTGCCTGGACTTATATCTCTTCCCGTCCCGGTCGAATACCGATATCTGCTTAATGTCGACCTGCGAATCCTTGTCGTAATTTACCCCGAGATATGCCTTCTTTTCTCCCTCCTCATCAAAAACAGAAATTGCCTTCCTGGTTTTTTGTACATAGCTGTTCGACGACTTCAGATCAATTGTCACCTCATAGTCACGGATGACTGCATGTGCATTTTTCCGTAAGCTGTCAGGGATGTCCGAAACCGGGTATACCTGACCTTTCAGGCATGTAAAGGAGACAAGTGCAATTGTTGCCACGCAGAAAAAGGGTCTTGCCATCGGTTGATTTCTGATTCAGTTTTTTTACTGATTGATTTGATACCCTGTAATTCTGCCTCTCAGGTATTCCTTTTGAGAATCACCGATTCAGAATGCATTTTCACCAGCTGATCATACAGGTTTTTCAGCTTTTGATATTCTTCGGTGATGAACAACACCTTATTGATTTTGCGGATATACCTGACCTCGATCTTGTTCCCGGAGGCCTGGACATTATAAGTGATCGAAATTGAATTGTCGGGCATCGAAATTGCAGATGAGTTGGGCAGGGATTCAACAGAGAATCCATCGGGAATTGTGTAAGTAAAGAAAAATCGCTCCGTGATAGGGTAGTTATAATTTACGGGGTATTTCCTGTCCTCAAGGGTATACCTGTTCTTTTCAATTCTCTCAAACAAAAGCGGATTAAACAAGATCTTGTCTCCGACCTCTTCAGTATTGTCAGAAATTTCAACTTCCAGGTTATTCGTGACCGGGGCGGAGTTGTTTTCCCTGCTTCCGAGGGTATGTTTTGAGATGGTCAGCCCTTTGTTGTTTTCCTGCAGGAGCCTGACATATTCCCCCTCATCTTTAAGGGATACCAGATTATTACGGAATTCTATTCCTGCATATCCTCCATATGATTCATCAACCGACCCGGAAAATTTTCCATCTGCAGAGAGGTCCAGCTTATACATTCTGTTCACTGAGTAGAGCACTTTCGAAACAAGGTCCACCCAGTCTCCTGAATATGAATTCACAATCCTGCCTTGGCCGTTAAGATCATTGGCAGGCAATACTCCAAATGGGCAGAATTTGTCCGTGGCATCGGCAAGGTACAATATGCCGTCTATGTCCACTGATGAAAGAACTGAATTGTATTTGGTAATGGTCGGATAATATGAAACCGCGACGCCGTTATCCCTAGTGCTTATGAGGACAGGATTTGATTTGAGCTTAGCTGCCCTGAACATCAGGGTAAGCAACAGGTTGATCTCAGATGAGCTGGCCACCCTTTCAGAGAATGGTTTCTTCAATCCGTCGGCAGCGAATATCCGGTATTTACCATTCCATTTAATACGGTTCTGCACGTATTCATAAATGGCAGAAGCTTTTTCAGCCTCGGTCGCCTTTCCCGCGCAAATTGCTTCTACACTATCACTCAGAAACCTGGAATTGTCCAGAAGTGCTCCAAAACCAGATGCTTCAACCATCCTTTTATTGACCGATTCCCATGTATCAGTGTAATTTTTCAGCAACCCCCCGGGCATCTTAATGCTTCCCAGCTCAAATTCAATGGATTGGATATAGTTGTTGTCACAGTCAATATTTGGTTCATCTATAAATGCAGGCACATCCTTCATTGCGAGGATTGTCTTTTTGGTGTCCACTTTGATGAAATCCGTTGTACTGGCAGAGTGTCCGTCACGAAAACGGCTTGATCCGTCTGCTGTTTCCGACTCAATGGCAAAGCTGGTATTGCCGTCCTTTTTTTCATTTTTGTCGAATGCCAGGTACCCCTTTGTCGATACCCTGTAATCAAAATATACCGGGATCTCATAAACATACTGGTTCCACCTCTGCGGATAATGGCACTGGAAATTCCATCCATTGAAATTGTAAAGAAAATCCGAGACAATTGTATACGAAAGCTCAATTACCGATCCTTCCCTGACATCAGGCATTGCAAAACTCACTATCTGGTAGTTGTCTTCTTCAGTCTTATATATCTTCTTGTTGTCAAGCTTTGACTTGACTATCTTACCATCAACCAGATTATAGGTGACGGCATTCAGGACCTGAAGCTTTTCTTTTCCATTTTCTGTCTGGTATAACCTTATTTTCCGGTCAGCCAGATCAAAAGACGAATTCTTAAAGATCTTTATCTGACAGTGCCTTTCAAACTGACACTGGAATTTCTCGTCTAGGTTTAAAATTATACTTCCGCTTCCGCAATCAAATAAGACCAATGCTCCGGCAGTGGTATCTTTCTCATATTTCTGCATTGAAAGATCAGACATTTCGACCTTCCCAAATTTAGGTTCGGTGAACTGTCCCTGAAGAGCCAAAGAAAGGCAAAATAGCAAGGCAATAAATAAAGTTCTCATTGTATAAGGTTATTGAATCAGATTTTTCAGATCAGTCAGGTTTACTAATTTATAACTAAACCCTGCCGGTTTTATTATCCGAAATCTGCGATTTAAGCCACTGGTGAACAGGAAAAAATATGGCCCGTGAAGCTTAGGCTGCAGTAGAGTCAGAAGAATATTCATCTGACTTGGTCCGGCGGTTTATAGTCCTTCAGATAATCTGCTATCGCCCGCTTTGCCAGCGGGTGCCCCAGTGCATCTGCCCTTCTCAGATCATTGTATGCTCCTCTCCGGTCATTTAACCTGAGATTGGTCAGTCCCCTCGAATAGAGTGCCGTTATATCATCATTTTTACGATAAAGGGCGGCGCTCAGATCTTCCCTGGCATTCTTGAAATCTTCCTTGCAATAATAACACAATCCCCTGTATATCAGTGCCTCCAGGTGATCCGGATTATACCTGAGCACCCTGCTGAAATCATATATCGCCGAATCATATTTCATGTACAGGAGATTGATCGTTCCCCTTATGAAATGACCCTCTTCAGTCAGATAGTGCATCATGTTCCATGTCCTGTTAAGGATTTGATAAGCTCCCGTAGTGTCGCCGTCCGAGAACCTGCAACCCGCAAGAAGACAATTTGCCTCGACGTTAAAAGGCTTGTATTTCAGGATATGATTGCAGTCCCTGGTTGCATCCTGGTATTGCTGAAGGTTTTTGTAACAAAATGCCCGGTCAAAGTAAACATCCAGTTCGGTCGAATCGGACTTTATAAGGCCTGTCAATTCTATAATTGCAGAATCGTACCTTGACAAGTTCACGTAAGCCCCTGCAAGAGACCTGTAAGCCAGGCGCACGCTGTCGTTCATGCTGATAAACGTCCGGAATGCAGGGACAGCCTCATCGTACTTTCCCAGAAAATTCAGCACGATTCCTTTGCGTAAACAAGCCTCCGCCGGGAATCTATCCTGGACCATAGATTTATTATAATTCTCAAGCGACAGTTCAGCCTGGTGCAGATACTCAGCATTGAAGCCGCGGAGATAGAACAGAAGTCCAGGCAATGTGGAAGTGCTCAGCAAATCCTTATAGATATCTTCGGCATTCCTGAATTTCCCGAGGAAGAATAAGCAAAGGGCATTTATCAGCTTGTCCCTTTCCTCAAAGGAGAGCATACCTGAATATGAATTGAAGGTGGTCGCCTGGCTTAAAAAGTCATTGATTATCTTATCCCTGGAAGACTGTTCAAAATACCCGAAGAAATCCTTTTTCCCGGTGGTTAACAGGACTTTGCTGACCTCGTAAAAGCCTTTCTCGAAATCTTTGTCCATGATATGAAGGAATCCGAGAGTTATCCGGTAACTGTTATCACCGGGTTCGAGTTCGATTGCTTTATTGAGGTTCCTGTACATCGCCGGGATATGGTTCAATGTCCTCTCGAGCAGGGCTCTGACAAAATATGCATGCGCAAAGGAAGGATCCACCTTGACAGACTTGTTCAGATAGTTCATTGCCTCCGCAGTGTTGTTGTTCATATACATGATAGCCATGTTGAAATAGGCCTGAACGAAGTCCGGCTTGAGGTCGATGGCTTTTTTATAGAGCTTTTCGGCTGCTTCAAACTTAAACCTCATGCTATTGATGTTTCCCATCTCAAAATAAGCCTGGTAAAACTTGCTGTCGATACTGATGACTTTATTAAAAAGTGAATCAGCCTCCTGGAACTTCATCAACCGGGCGTAGGTCTCTGCCAGGATAAAATAATTATATATCCCGGTATCATGAAGGGCAATGGCTTTCTTAAAGTTTTCAAGTGCAGAAACGACAGAGTCGGAATGCAGCTGGAGGAAACCCTTGATATAATAACTTTGCCCGATTGTTGAATCTATGCTTATGGCTTTGTTTACATCAGGCATGGCTTCATTATAGTAACCCAGTGAGATCTTGCCGGAAGCCCGCCGGAGGAACCCTCCTGCATCATCCTTGTTAATATCCTTCGATTTTATCCAGATCTCATTCAGATAGAGGTTATCGCTGTCTTTCCGGAGTGATTTCAGCTGATCAAGCTTAGGAAATAAATCCTGGGAGAATAAGGAGCCTGCCGGAACAAGGAATATCAATATTGCCTGAAACAATTTCTTCAACATACTGAAATAACTTCAGCCAATATGAAAATATTATCCTCTCCTCAGGTATTTAGACGAACGATCCTATATTCCTCTGGCTCATTTTCTGCACCGCCTGGTCACTCATATTTCAATGCAATGACAGGATCTGTCCGGGAGGCTTTGTAGGAATGGAAGAAAACGGTTATCAGGACAACAATGGCGGCAAGCAGGAAGGTTGTCACAAAGATCCACCAGCTGATGCTGATCCTGTAAGCAAAATTCTTCAGCCACCCGTTCATGAAATATAATGTAACAGGAATTGAAAGCACGGCTGCCACAGTAACCAGGATGAGGTTCTCCTTCAGGAATGAGGCAATGATGCGTTTCCCGGAACTCCCGAATACTTTCTTTACCCCTATTTCCCTTGTCCTCGACCTGCTGACATACAAAGTAAGGCCGAATAATCCGAATGCCGCTATGACCAGGGTAAAGAGCCCGAAAATGGAAACGATCGATGTCAGGTTCCTCTCAGACGAATAAATATCCTTTGTGAGATCCTCGATCGTTGTGTAACTGAAAGGCCTGTCGGGTGCAGCTTTTTTCCATTCGCTCTCAATGAAGGGTAATACCGCTGACAGGGTTCCCTTTCTGTAATGAACTGCGACCTGCTGGATGTATCTGTCGGTCATGGCTACTGAAATAGGGGGTATCCCCTTGTGGATCGAATGGAGGTTAAAATCTTTGGCGATCCCGATAATTGTGTATGATCCAAGTTTTTTGCCGACCGGATCGACTATCCCCAATGCCCTCACTGCCGTTTCATTGAGGATGCACGACTGGGTAAGGTCACTTCCGAAATCCGGTGAAAAGTCCCGGCCTTCAGTTAATTTAATACCCATAGTCCCCAGGAAGCCAAAGTCTATCGCCATCCCTTCCACGTTGACCAGCTTCTCCTTTTCCTGGAAATGCGGATACATCGACGACATTGAACCTTGCATAGGGAGGCTTGCCATGGTTCCCCCAGCCAAAATGACATTTGGGCTCGTCCTGAGGCTGTTGATGAAGGAGGAGTAACCTTTGAAATCCCGTCCAAGATCCACAAGAAGAATATCCCTGTTGAAGTACCCCGGGTCCTTATTGACAGCAAAACGGTACTGGGAACGGATTATCATTGCCGCAGACACGAACGTGCAGAAAATGATCAGCTCGGCGACTATCAGGACCGACCTGAAAAAATACCTGCTTTTGCCCGAAATGTTGGTGTTCTTCAAGACATCAATGACCCTGAGCCTTGAAAGATATCCTGAAGCATAGATCCCTGATGCCAGGCCGATAACAATGGCCAGGACAAGGTACGCGCAGATATATAAAGGAATATTTGCATTTATTATGTTTAACCGGGTCTGGAAAAGCCTGCCCGCGTAGGGCATGGAAAACCATGCGAAAATCAGCGAAACCGGCAGCACCGTCATTGACAGGGCCACTGATTCACTCAATATCTGATCCCTGATCGTCTTATTCCCTGCCCCGAAAGTCTTCCGAATGCCGATCTCTTTTGACCTGCCGGTCGAAACGGCTGTTGAGAGAATAATATAATTGATGGTGGCCACGATTATGATCAGAAATGCTATGCCGGAAAAGAGCCTTATATTCTTAAGGCTGCCCTGGATCCCCGAATTTGCCACATTTTCGGAGCGCAGGTAAACATCGGAAAGGGTTTGCAGCGAGTAAAGTTTATGAGGGTCCTCGCTTATATGCTTGGTTTCAAATGCTTTGAACTGTCCATTTATTGCTGCGGGATCACTGTTCCCGGACAGTCTCACCCAGGTGGTCCAGAAATCCATGGTCCAGTCTGACTCGGCATTTGAAATTTTGAATGTTTTATTTATCGGTTCAAGCGTCCATTTGCTGTTCACCAGGCACTGAGCAATAAACGTTGAGTTCTGGGGGATATCCCTGAAAACACCCCTGACCACGAAAAGATGTTCTTCATTATCCACCATTCCGGTTATTTCCTTTCCAACCGGATCCTGGCCGGGAAACAGCCGTTGTGAAATACTCTGCGATAACACGATCGAATTGCGATCCTCCAGGAGATTTTCATGGGACGGACCATACACCAGGGGCAGCGTGAAAATATCAAAAACCTCAGAGTCGGTAGCAACTGCCCCTGGCAGATCAATCAAATCGTCCTTTAGCTTTATCCTGAACCCAAGGATTCTTCTTGCCCTTACCGCTTTTTCAACCTGCGGAAACTCCTCCTTTAATGTTGATGCGAGGACATAAGGGGTACCCGACATGGTCATCTTAAAATCCTCGTAGTAGTTCACAACCCTGTAAACATGCTTCCTGTTTTTGTGCATGTGATTATAACTCAGCTCATTGATTACATAAAGCAAAATGATGAACGAAGCAGCCAGTGCAATAGAGAGTCCCAGGGCATTAATGCCGGCAAATGCCTTGTTGCGCTTTATAAACCTTATAGCGGTCCTGAAATAATTCCTGAACATGGAAGTGTGATTAGGGATACTTCAGGTAAAGTTAAAGCAATTCCCGGTCAGTTGATCAGGAAAAACGTTAAACCTGTCATAAACATTCCTGACTGAATGCAAGAACTGACACGGAGTCCCAATAGCTATCGGGACGATAGCTATTGGGACACTGAGGGTTCACGGAGATCACAGAGCTTTTTTGTCTGCCTCCGTGACCTCTGTGACTTCTCCGTGATCTCTGTGTAACCCTTCCTTCCAAAAAGCTTGACTCATCGTCCCCGGAATTGTACCTTTATCTTTGGAAATTGACGGAGGCGTAACTTATCATTCATCTAAAACATATTCAACCATCATGAAGAAACCCGACAAAGTACTCCTCTGGACCCCAAGGATCCTGTGCATCCTTGCCATCCTGTTTATCAGCCTGTTCGCTTTGGATTCCTTTTCCCCCGATAAGACATTCTGGCAAAATACGGCTGCGTTTCTGATGAATCTCCTGCCTTCATTTGTCCTGCTTCTGATCCTGATCGTGGCATGGAAGTGGCCGCTGGCAGGCGGAATCATACTTCTCGGTGCCGGACTCGTAACGAGCATACTCGTTTTCAACCTCAATTACAGCCAGCGGCATTTTCCCTTAGGGCAGAGTATAAGGAATGTCTCAATACTTTGCCTGCCATTCCTCATTGCAGGTGTCCTGTTCATACTGAGCCATTTCAGGAACAGGAAAGAGGCCCCGGCTGCAGGGTGACGGCTGATCAGCCCGCCAGGCAGTCATCAGCCGCCAACCAGCTTCCTCTGAAGGGAATGCCGGTTACCGGTTGACCGGGAATACAAAAATGCTTATGCTCACCGGATCAATATCCAGTGTCTTTGCATCATTTATGGGTACAGGTCCCGAGATTTTTACACTCTCCGGCCTTCCGGGTTCATTCGTAGACATGTCATCCGGAGCAATGACCTGCCATTTCTGAGCCTTCCCTGTGACCTGACCGTTGAGCACTTCATCCGGAAGCGGGATCCTTTCAGCTGTGGGATTGATTACTGAGACAGTGAGAGTGTCCTTTGCAGCGTTCAGGGCAGCGGCAATGTCGAGAGGCCTCCAGTCACCGGTTATAGTCACTGGGATCGTGCCGAATACATGACGGTAAAGCTTGAGTACCTGACCTGTGGCATCAATGACCGATTGGGTCGTATTTGTCTTTATGGCTCCGATGACATTGACTGCCTGTGCATAATTTGCCATGAAGATCATATCGCTCTGGCGCGAATATTCATTTATCCCCGCCGCAATTCCCATGGCATCCCTGAAAAAATAACGGGTGCCAAGTTCACCGTAGATGTGGGGTCCGTACCAGTAATTCCATTCGTCCATGCAGATGCGGATATCTTTCCCTTTCAGTGACGGGATCTCATTCCGGTAGTGCCGGTGTGCTTCGGCCTTTTCGCGGATGGCGTCGGGGATCTGTTTCACATGCGTCATAAGCCCTCCCCCGTGCCAGTCCTGCCTGTAGAAATGCTCGCTGATATAATCCATGCTGCCGGAGCAATTTGAGAGGATCATCCTGTCCCAGTCTCCAAGGTCGCCCACGGCAATCAGCCTGATCCCCGGATCGGCCGATCTCATTGCGGCTGCAAATGAATTGTGCTTTTTGACAAAGTCCCCGGTAGACATATGACCAAGCTGCCAGTCCCCGTACATCTCATTCCCGACCGACCAGAACTTTACCTTCCACGGATCGGTATGGCCATTCTCCTTCCTTAATTTTCCCATACCGGTATTGACCGGGCCGTTGCAGTATTCGACCTCCTGGCGGGCCTGTTCAGCTCCTCCGATCCCGGCATTTACGGCGATATACGGCTCGGTGTTCAGGAGCCTGCAGAATTCCATGAATTCATTAATCCCCACATCATTTGATTCGATCCCCAGCCAGGCAGGATTCTTCCTGGGCGGTCTCCGGTCCCGGTCACCGATGCCGTCCTTCCAGTTGTACCCGCTCACGAAATTACCTCCCGGCCAGCGGTATACGGGAGAATCCAGCTCCCTCAGCAACGCCAGCACATCAGCACGGAAACCTTCAATATTGTCGGCCGGCATCATGCTCACGGTGCCGATCCACACTTTCCCGCTGCCCGAAGGCATAATGTCGATTGAGGCATCATGATCCAGTTCCCGGGAATGAAAGGAGAAAGGATATGACCTGTATTCTCCCGTAAGACCTTTGATCGTAATGACTTCAGATGTATCTGCCAGCCTGAGGGTTAATTTCACCTCCCTGATGCCGGACGTTCCCTTAAGGATTATCCTCCCGTTGTAGTCAAGGTCAGGCTTGAAGCCAAGCCCCGACTGCCTCAGTGATACAGTGTCCCTGCCGTTGAGTGAGAACAGGGGGGATTTATCTCCGGTAAAAGGGGAATTCCTGTCAAGGGAGAAGAGTTTCCGGTTCCCGGTGATGATCCAGGGTGATTCCGTTTCTCCCGGCTGGTACCAGAACTTGCGGTCCATTATCATTTCAGCCCAGATCCCTCCATAGATACATCTCCCGAGATGTTCGATGAATTGCCCGTAAATATATTCCGATATCGGTTCTTTAACGTCTGCCAGATCGATCTTTACCGACGGGTTAAGCTTCTCCGACGAGATAAGCTGAATCGACATATCGTCGAACCACGCCCTGCCGGTTGAAGGCCCCTCGCTGTTCATCATGCACGAAAGCACCCCGCTGTCATCATTCCCGGTTTCAAATTCAAACATTGTCCTGGTCCAGTCATTGGTCCCCGTCATTCGCTGAAAGTCAATCCTGAACGGATCGAGCCTGAACCCTGCCCCTTTTCCTTTTGGCGCAGCCAAATTCTCAGTCCTTACCCAACCGCTAAACCGGTATTTTGACCATGGCTTCAGCTGCACCCTGGTCATCCATCGTCCTTCCGCCGGCTTGCCGGAGTAAATTACCAGGCTCCTTTTCCCCTGGTGGGCCAGGTTGTCATAAAAGAGCACGGCATCCGGAGAATGAGTTTCGGAATTCCATCCCGTAACAACGCTCCCTTCGTACTCTTCGGCCGAAGGATTTGAGATCAGGTTATGCTCGCCGGGATCCTGCCTGCTGCAGGAACAGAGGAATGCGGAAATAATCACAATAAAGCAAAAGGATTTCATACTAACAGGTTATATGATCAAATGTAAATCATTCAGTTATAAATTTATCAATTCTGATCCACAAGACAGTAAAAAATCTTTCCTGCTTTTCCCTTCCATGCAAACAAGGATCCCGGAGCAATTGCCGGGAACCCATGGCTGCGGAAACGATGCATTCAGCATATCAGAAGCTGGATTCCCTCTTCGATTAGGGAGATCACATGCTCCGGGGGTTTTACCTGCACCGGCCTTCGGTCAGGATGGCCGGTGCAGGAAAGGCTATGGCGCTTAATCATACTTTATTTAACTTTGGCCCGTATCAGCAAAGTTTGAATGGACCTGTTTTTTTGCAGCCTCAGCAGCGGTAGTAGCGGTAACTGCTATTACCTGGGAAATGAATTTCACGGGATCCTCATAGATGCGGGGATCTCGGCGACCTCAATCCGCAAATTCCTGCAATCCAGGGGTATCCCGATGAATGTGATCATGGGGGTTCTAATAACCCATAATCATACGGATCATATCAAGGGGCTTGAGGTGCTGATCAGAAAGAACTGCCTGCCTGTATTCACGACCCGTGCGATCTGGAAAAGCATTCCGGGTTATTGCAGGACGATCCCGCACGACTGCATCCGGGAGATCCCGGTAAAAAAGAAATTCCACCTGGCAGGATTTGACATCGAGGCATTCCCGGTCTGCCATGATGCGCCGGAAACGATCGGGTTCCATATCAGCTTCGGAGGAAAGCGAATAACCTTTGCAACCGACCTGGGACATATCTGCGAAACGTCTGCAGCTTACATTAAAGCAGCCAATTACCTGGTGATTGAATCAAATTATGACGAGGAAATGCTGGCAAATGGAATGTACCCTCATTTCCTTAAGGCCCGGATAAGGTCAGATCACGGCCACCTGGGCAATCATCAGACTTCCGCATTCCTGGCGGATAACTTCACTGATAATCTGAAGGATGTCTACCTGGCGCATCTCAGCAGGAACAACAACACACCTGAGACTGCCCTTAATACTTTGCACAAGACTCTGTCGCTTAAAGGCATTGTGCTTAATGACCGGCAGCGGATTTCGGTCCTAGACAGGAACCTGCCCGGCGAAATAATAAAGCTGGATTAACTGCTTCACTGGCTGATACCGAAGATCCAGAATGCCGGAATATTGTGTCCCTGGTGTGGGCTCCCGAACCTGTTGATCCTGCAGCCTGTCGGCTCCGGGGGCAGAATGTACGGGGTCCTGATCAGTATAGGCTGAGAGTTGTCGGGATCACCAAAGACGACCACATAAGCCGAATTGGAGACAGAGGAGGCTTCGAAAAAACCGAGCGCATTCTTCCCGGGATCCGATATGCACCTGATGTTCCCTTTGATCCTGGCTGCCACCGGATCAAACAGCCTGTCTCTCGATTGCATCTGGTCATCCATTTCCTTATAATAGGCATATGTTTCATTGTTAAGGGTGTAGAGGTTCAGGTAAAGTATGCGCCTCTCGATGTAAAACCTCTGTTTGCCGAATGAAATTTTAATGGCAGTGGTGTCTGCCATATTCATATCGAGCCCATACATCAGGGCATTAAAATAAACATCGTCATCAAGGAAACAGACCGGGTGCTTTTTAACTGGCGACGGGTTCACGGAATAAATTTCATTTGTGAGGTTGATATCCGGATTTGGGATGATCGTCTGCCAGCAGTAAAAGTCAAAGGCAAGGTTTGTGTTGAAATTCAGCCTTGGATAGAGCGAGTAGGAGTACTGCCTTACCAGTTTTGATGCGAACCTGAATCCGGCCCGGTCACCGGCGGAGCTACCCAGATCAGCAAGTACTGCCGCCCCCAGGGTGGTCACCCTTTGACCGGTCAGTTCATCAGGCTCCTCCTGTGTGCTGAACTCGGCATAGATGCTGTCGGGGCTGGTTCCGGGCAATAGCTTCTGCGGGTCTGATTCATACTCATCTCCGTCGGGGGTGATAATGTGGAGAGTATAGCTCCGCCCCGGAATGCCTTTGAATTCCAGCGGGGCGGACCTGTAATCCCCCTCCCCTGCTTCCCTGAAAATGAAGGAATTGCCAAGGGTATCTGTCACATAAACACTGGCACCGCTAACGGGGATATTTGATTCATTTGAATTGAATGGCCGGGCAAAGGAAAGAACCACAACACCCGTGTCAGCCTGGTCCGTAACCAGTCCGTCCACAACCAGGACTTTCTCACCTGTTGCGACCTTTACCTCGTATGGTTTGTAGCATGCCGTTGCAAGTGGGATCAGAATAGATATAATTATTACAGGCCGTTTCATGCTAAAACGAGAAATTATAGGTAAGGGTCGGGAAAGGCCGGCCGATAATATACAGCATATATGTGCCGTAGCTGCTTTCCCCTGAAGAGACACTGTCAGCCTCCTTCCTGTAAAAGACTGAATAAGCGTTTTTCCTGCCATAGACATTGATGACCGAGAGCGTCCATCGGCCTTTGATCTTCTTCCTGAGTACCAGCGACTCATCCAGCGTAAGTGAAAGATCGAGGCGGTGATAATCGGGAAGCCTGTACTTGTTCCTGTTGGAAAAATATACTACCTGGTAACCCTGGTGATCGAATTTCAGCTCAGGAAGTGTGACAGGCCGCCCCGTACTGTAATTGAGAGTGCCGCCAAAGCGCCATCGCCTTGAGCTGTGATAATTTGCATTGATGACAAGGCTTACAGGCCTGTCGGAATCGGAAGAGAATGGATGGTCATTATTGATCCTGTCCTCGGGGAATCGCCCCTTTGTCTGTTCAACAGACCGGGCCAAAGTCAACCCAGCCCAGCCTGTGAGCCTCCCGGAGTTCTTCTTTACATTCAGCTCGAGCCCGTAATTCCTCCCTTTCAGGTTGACAAGATCAGCCTCGAGGTATGGATTAAGGAGGATCTGTGTGCCGTTCTTGTAATCAATTCCGTTTGTGAGCTTTTTGTAGTAGAGCTCTGCAGAAGTTTCAAATGCCCCATCGTTAATATCCCAGTAGAATCCTGCCGCCACCTGGTCGCTGGTCAGCGGCCTGAGACCGGGTGAGCTGAGCTTCCAGACATCAGTCGGCGCCGGGACTGCTGTGTTTGAGATAAGATTTACATACTGATGGATCCGGTTATAGCTTATTTTCAGCGATTTGCCGGATGAGATCAGGAATCGTACCGAGAGCCTGGGTTCCATCCCCGAATAGCTGCAGACCGGCCTGTTCCTGCCATACATTACGGAATCGGTTATGGATCCCGGGGTTCGTGATACACCGGTCTCATAAACATTGACCTTTGAGGGGCCAAGCAGGCAGTACAATGTGTACCGCATCCCCAGTTCCACACTGATCAGTGAATTCACTTCCAGCTTATCGGTAATGTACACTGCGCTCTCGACTGCCCTCTCAGGATTGAGCTGAACCTTCCTGATCACCGATTCCTGGTAAAGGCCGGCCAGCCTTCCCGGATTGATATCATACAGGATCCCTGCAATTCCGAAATCAATCCTGTGATTCCCTGCCGGGCGCCATGAAAAATTCCACCTGGCGTTCCTGTAAAGGATTGAAGAATTGATCCTGTATGCTTCCCATTGCCTTGAAGTGTCAGACTCTGATACCCGGAACCGGTAATTGCTTATGCCTGCAACGGCATCAAAAGTGAGATTATCCCTGAAGGTGTGCTTCCATCTGACTGACCCGAGCAGGTTCATATACTGATAGTCTGTGTTTATACCGGCTCCTGCATTGTTGCTTCCGGCATGTGCAAACCTGTCGAAGCTTATGTAACCGAAAATAGTGAGCTTGTCCCTGGAGCCCGGGTTTAAGGATATCATGGCATTTGCATCGTAAAAATATGCGGAACTGTTCATAAGATCGATGTTATCAATCGAATGCAACAGCCAGTTTGTATAAGAACCTCTTGCCCCGATAAGAAGTGAGGCATGCTTGCCGGGAAGAGGAGTTTCAAGACATAATGAGCTGTTGATCAATCCTATATCTCCTGTAAACTTAGTTTTGTCAGCCTCATCTGTCCCCATACGTATATCCATCACGGATGATGCACGTTCCCCGTAGTTCGCCGGGATCCCTGCCTTCAGCAGCCTGACATCCGAAATACCCACAGAACTGACAGCCGAAATAAGCCCAAAGAGGTGCGACGAATTGAACAGCGGGACATCTTCCAGGAGGATCAGGTTCTGGTCGGCGCTTCCGCCACGGACGTTGAACCCGGAGCCGAACTCACCGACAGTCTGTACGCCTGGTCTCATCGTCAGACTTTTAATTATATCGATGCCCGCCAGTGAGACCGGGAGCTCCCTTATATCCTTGAGGCCCAGCTTTATCATCCCCGTACTGATCCCGGCTGCATCTGACCCGGCCCTGTCGGAGGGTATTCTCACCTCAGGCAGTCTTACGGCTTTCTCATATAATTTAAAATCCAGTGAACCGCTGCCGGTCAACCTGATCTTCACGACTTGCTCCTCAAAGCCCAGGAATGAGATCCTTAAAGTATAGTCGCCGGGTTTTGCTTCGATACTATAATTCCCTTTATCATCAGAGTGTGCGCCGAAGTTCTGCTTGCCGGCAATTATGTATGCTCCGCTCAAAGGAGCCCCGCTGATCCCGTTTAAGATCTTTCCGCTCAGTACCGAAACCGCATTTTTACTGGAGGAGTTTTTGTCACCTACAACTACGGGCCCGGAAACTTCCTGCTCACCCTGAGGCGCCATTACAGGACTGACAGGAATGAATATATATGAAACAGAATCAGGTGAAACCACTGACATGCCTGCAACAGCTTCGACCCGGCGGATCATTTCTTCGAACGGCAGCTTCAAAATCGATGGATCGAAAGTTTTGTCCCCCAACCATCCGGACTTGTAGAAGATGCTGATCTGGTACCTTTTCTGCAATGTATCAGCAAGCTGTTCGGCTGACAGGAATTTCCCGGTGCCGTCCTGCTGGGGGAATAAAACCAGGCACGACAGGATCATGGCAAATCCGGTCCCCAATATTTTCTTTGTCAGTCCGGCTGGCATTTATAAAATCTGTACAATAAGTTATTTGACTGTGTTACAGACAGAAGTACTATTTCAAGTCCATCCCGCAGGAATGGTAACTGGCGCCTGTTGGGCACCAAACAAAAGAGCAGCTCAGTTTCTACTGAGGCTCATAATTATTTTGAATCCCTCAAGAAACTCGAATTCCGGCTTGTAGAGGCCCGGCTCAAGCCTGGGCTGATCCCCGATTTCCATGATGGCTCCTGCGGATCTGTCATATGCTTTCCACTCGGGAAGCCCGGCACCGTTTGGATCACCGGTTTTCACAAAGTTAACCCAGTAACTATTCATGGTTTTCTCGACGGCATAGTCCACATCTCGCCACGGGCGTTTCCACATATGGAGGGTATGAAGGGCGAACGGGACATCGGCTGTATGGAAGGCGCCGTAATTCGGAAATCCGGGCTTGTCAACCGGAACATGGCTGAACTCATAGATGTACTCCGGGTATTTGGTAAAGCTGGTCCACATATAATCGGGTAAAGCGGCAAACTGCATCAATGTCTGCTTTTTCAGTGAGGCAGCAATCTCTTCATCATTCGAACCGGGGAACAGTTTCAGGAAATCTCCCGCCCTGTCGCCATACTTGTCGGCTGCCATCTTCCGGTATTTTTCCGGATCCATCTTCTGGTTTCCCATGAGCGAGCCGTCACCGGTCACCCACCCTGCCATTACCGGCACATCGTTGAACTCACCATTTCTGAAGGCACCTGGTATGTCTTTCGGGAGGACATAGCCATCGCAGACAGGCCCAAAATTCCCGCCTGCCGCGATCAGCTCTTCCGCCGTCTTACTCCTGAGCCCCTTTATGTCAGCTGCTTTCATTTTCTCCATGAACGCCTTCCCCGATTTTTCCGCAGCACCGAAATCGTTATTGATCATTCCTGTGACAATACCGCCGCTCTGGGGAATTGCACCCCTGAATAGGCCCTTCGCCAGCGGTGATGCAATCATCGACCACACACTCATTGAACCGGCCGACTGGCCACAAATCGTTACTTTCGCTGGATCTCCGCCGAATGCCCCGATGTTATCCCTGACCCATTTCAGTGCGGCAACCTGGTCCATCAACCCATAATTGCCCGACACTTTTGACTCCGTTTCGCTGCTCAGTTCCGGGTGCGCCAGGAAGCCAAAGACCCCTACCCTGTAATTAATGCTCACAAAGACAATTCCCTTTTTTGACATCTCCTCGCCGTCGTAAACTGCGCACGCAGCCGAGCCGGAGGAAAATCCGCCGCCATAGATCCAGACAAACACCGGCAGCTTGTCACCGGAAGATTTAAACGGCGTCCAGACATTGAGGTAAAGGCAGTCTTCGCTGAGATTACCGGGAGGGGTGATAAATTCCTCTGTCCACATCATGAAGGGAACCGGGTTCCGTTGCATGGGACTTGCTGAGAACTGCCTGCACTCCAGGGTCCCTTTCCAGGCTTTCTTCGGCTTCGGGGCCTTCCAGCGGAGGTCGCCCACCGGGGGTTCTGCAAAGGGTATACCCTTGAAAATGGAAATATCACCTGACTTATAGCCAGATACAAGACCGTTCACGGTGTTCACGACCGGTTGTTGCGCCGATGAATTAAGTGAGAGGTATAATACTGCTCCGATAAGAAGCAACAGGATTTTACAAAATGATCTTTTCATGATTGAGTGAGTTATCGGGTAAAGATATTTTCTATTTCGTTACCAGATTTAAAATGATGGAAGATAATTCTCCCGTCCTCAGGAAGACCAGCAGACCAGCAGACCAACCTTTCCTTGCAGCTTGCGTTCTTCCCGGCCTCACCCCCTGAGTCCCCCTCCCGCAGAGCGGGACAAGTTCCCCCAAGGGAGAGGGGGAGGCTTTCGTGCCGGCAGGGCATCAGCGGAAGCAGCCTCGCAGAGGCGAAATATTGGTAGCAGAACGGTTCGTTTTTTGTTGTGTGCCGGATGATTTTGCCTGGTAAGGATTGATCACCTCTCCCGGCGCACCAGCAGAATGGATATTAAGGGTACCTGTATGTGGCATTGCAATAAAATATCTGCTGTCAGCGTCATTACCACGGCGCACGACCAGCAAACTAACATGCCAGCAACCGAAAGAATCAACCACCCCGTCAGGTATTGGTATTGTGATGTGTCGATCACCTCGGTGTTCCGGACACCCCTCCTTCAAAAGGAGAGCCTGCCCCACTCTGCGGGGGGAAATGTCTGCTATTAAAACAAACCAGCAAACCAGTCAACTATCAGACCAGCTGACCTCGCTCCTTGCATTCTTCACCAATTAGGGATACCTTTATGGATGATCCGCAAATAACTGGAGAATTCATGAATACATTCTTCCTGGCCATCAGTTTGCTGTTTATGCCTTTGAGCTATATTGCGCAGGATGACAGGATCCTTTTTGACGGGGTCTCCCTCGATCACTGGCAGGTGATCGGTTATGAAGGGCACGGGGAAGTTTTTGTCAGCGACAGCTCGATCATTATCGGCAGGGGAGAGCTGATATCGGGCATAAGGTGGACAGGTGATTTCCCGCGCTCGAACTATGAGGTCGCCCTTTCTGCAAGGCGGATCGACGGGCATGACTTTTTTTGCGGAATGACATTCCCTGTAAAGGAATCGTACCTGACCCTGGTGCTTGGGGGATGGGGCGGGGCAATGACAGGGCTCAGCTGCATCGACGGCTATGATGCCGCAAATAATTTTACCGGCAGGCTATTCTATTTCGGTTCCGGGTCATGGTGGAAAGTCCGTCTCAGGGTGACGGATGATAAAGTTGAAGCTTGGGCAGGCGGCGACAAGATCGTGGATTTTGTGATCGGCAATTCAAGGCTGTCACTAAGATCGGAAGTGGAAGATTCAAAACCATTCGGATTCACCACGTATAAGACCACCGGGGCTCTCAGGGATATCAGGCTTCACCGGATCGGTGAAAACTGACCCGTGTGTACAGGAACTATCAGTAAACGGGATTGACCATTACCTCATCCGCAAGGACAAGTTTCCCAAAGCCGTTAACGGCCCATACCCTGATGTACCGCGCGCTGGCATTCATGGCTCCCGTGGCGGCAATATCTATCCAGCAGTCGTAGCGGTCGTCGGGATACTGGTCCATGGTCACTGTTTCAATCTCGCTGAATGTTTTTCCATCATTTGAAACGGAGAATTCGACGGCTGTCGGAAGGTAAATGTCCCTTTTCCTGTATGAAAGGAACCGGGCCGCAATTTTCCGGATATCCTTTTCTGATCCAAGGTCGATGGTGGCAACCATGTCCTTCCCGTCAAATCCAAGCCAACTTTTGTCAGTGCACTCTTCCTGCCCGAGCTTCCTGTCGGTCAGCTTCCCTGAGGAATATGCAGGTGAAGGAGAGGAAGAAAGCGTGACATTTGCAGAGACCGCCTCATGAGACAGGTCCCCGTAAAATGAAGCTGCCAGAAGAGGCCAGCGGCCCTCGCCCCTTCTCCATTCCTCATACTCCCGGAATGCCTTGCCGGCAGATGCAGGTTTTCCAAGAGGATATTCCGAACCAGGCTTATCATAAATACCGCAGATCGCAAAGCTCACAACTTCGTCTACCCCGGCCCTGCTCACCCCCGCCAGCTGAGACAGGAACCTCGGGAGAGGCGCTGGAATGAGGGCAGAAGGGCGCACATTGAGACCTTTCTCCCAGGTAAATGATTCATCATTGGCCCAGAGTTTTATCCCCGTCTTATCATGGACCTCCCTCAGATACCTGAAATTCCTTTTCATGTGAGGAAGCGGCATCTCCTCCACAACACATCCGATTTCATCCTGGTACGCAATAATGTCAACCTTAAGCTGCCCGATTTGCCGGGCGAATTTCCCGTCATCGAACTTAGCCATCCGGAGCCCGTATGGAGATATCATTACCATGGCGCCCGGCGTGATCTTTTTCGCTTCTGCGGTAAGGGTATTGGAATCATCGACAGCTTTCTGGGAAAGTGAGGGTCCCACGACATCCTCGCACGGAAGGTACCAGCCATAGAATGACCTGTGGCCGGAGAAGAGCCCTGCCGTCTCGTGCATGATCTTCAGCTGGACCGCCCGCACTTCCGCCAGGGCAGGATTATCATCCTGGTCTTTTGCCCATCCGGTGCTCATGAATACCTTCAGGTTATTCTCATCTGCAGAATTCATGACCGCTTCCACGGGGCTCTCCCTGCCATCCGGATAGGCGTGAGGCATGAATGCGGAGGGATAATATGACTTCCCTTTATTGGCGACATACATGATGATCACGTATTCGATACCCATTTCCGACAGTTCCTTCACCTTAAGCCTCCAGAGCTCAGGTGACGTCATGTCGGCACCGTTCGGATTCATGTATTTGTTCCTCTCATCCTGGTATGCAAAGTTTATCCATGTCCCTTTCACCTGCATGACAGGCGCCTGGGCCGAAAGAATCGCTGAGCATGATAAAATCAAAACGACCGGGATTAATCTTAGTGCCTTCATGTTTATCGATACAAACCGCGTTGAGACCTTAATTATAAATTGTAAGGCCCAATTTAGCAAAAAAGTGGGAGTGTGTGCAAGGTCAGCTGGTCTGATGGTCTACTGGTCATGCGCCGTGGTAATTACGCGAAGGCAGATATTTTATAGCAATACCCTGTATGGGTATCCTTAATATCCATCCTTGCGGTGCGCCGGGAGTAGTATTCAACACTAACCAGGCAAAATCATCTGGCGCACAACAAAAAACGAATCGTTCTGTTACCAATATTTCGCCTCTGCGAGGCTGCTTCCGCTGATGCCCTGACGGCACGAAAGCCTCCCCCTCTCCCTTGGGGGAACTTGTCCCGCTCTGCGGGAGGGGGACACAAGGGGTGAGGCCGGGAAGGAGACAAACTGCAAGAAAGGAAAGTCGGCCTGTCTGCTGATATTCTGCAATTCTGCTATTTTGCAATTCTGCAATTTCATGACCGATTGCATCTTTGCACAATTGAATGATTGCATGATCGCCCCGAAGCCTTGGTCGGGATCTGCGCGGGGTCTATCCCGCCACCTGCGGGGCTTCGACACGATTGCACGATTTCACGATTGCATGATCGCACGATCGCACGATCGCAAGGAATCTATTTGAAATTGAAATATAAGCTGATATATTTGTATAATATCCTTAGCTTCCACAAGATAAGTTCTAAACAAATTCACCAAATCAAATCAGCCATGAAAAAAGCTATCCCATTCATCCTGTTTTTGCTGATGCTTTTATGTTACCCGCTTGCTGCTCAGGAAGAAGCAAGGCTACTCAGGTTCCCTGCAATTTACGACAACCAGATTGTCTTTACATACGCGGGAGATCTTTTCACGGTAGCAGCTGACGGCGGAGTTGCGAGGAAACTCACAAACCACGACGGCTATGAGATGTTTGCCAGGTTCTCCCCCGACGGAAAAACAATCGCCTTCACCGGCCAGTACGACGGAAACACCGAGGTCTACACCATGAGCCCCCAGGGAAGCGCGCCAAAGAGAATGACATTTACAGCAACACTGGGCAGGGATGATATCTCGGACAGAATGGGCCCGAATAATATCGTGTTCGGCTGGAAGCACGACAATTCAACCATCATCTTCAGATCAAGGAAAAAAACGTTCAATGATTTCAACGGTTCCCTTTTTACCGTGAATACCGACAACTCTTTGCCCGTTGAACTTCCTGTTCCAAGGGGAGGGTTCTGTTCATTTTCACCTGATGACCAGAAAATGGCATACAACAGAATTTTCAGGGAATTCAGGACGTGGAAAAGGTACCGCGGCGGAATGGCCGACGATATATGGATCTTTGATTTCAATACGAAAAAAGTTGAAAATATAACCAATAACCCGGCCTGCGACATCATTCCGATGTGGTACGGAAATAAGATCTACTTCCTCTCCGACAGGGACGAAAACAAAAGAATGAATTTATATGTTTATGATCTCACGTCAAAACAAACAAATAAGCTCACTGATTTTAAGGATTTTGACATAAAATTCCCTTCTCTTGGTAACAAGGCGATCGTTTACGAGAACGGCGGCTGGATTTACAAGATGAACCTCGCGGACGATCGGTCAGAAAAGGTAAAGATCTATCTTGCAGAGGACTTCGTCTCGGGTCGGCCAGCCCTGAAAGACGTAAGCAGGAGCATCTCCAATTTCGAGATTTCTCCCGATGGCAAGCGGGCCTTGTTCGGGGCTCATGGCGACGTGTTTACCGTACCTGAGAAATACGGTGAGACAAGAAACCTGACCCAGACCTCAGGGATCCATGAACGGAATTCAAAATGGTCTCCCGACGGGAAGTGGATCAGCTTCATATCAGACAGAACGGGTGAAGATGAGATCTTCATCCAGGGGCAGGACGGGACCCAGCCACCTGAACAGGTCACAACCGGAAGTTCGAATTACAAGTACCAGCCCCTTTGGTCTCCCGACAGCAAAAAGATCATGTGGTCTGACAGAAGACAAAGCCTCCATTTCATTGATGTGGCAACGAAGAGTGTCACCGATGTGGATCTCGATTCAGTATTCGAGATCAGGGAATATTCATGGTCGCCCGACAGCAAGTGGATCGCCTATACAAGAAACGGTGAAAACAGGTTCCAGCAGGTTTTCCTCTATTCACTCGCCGGGAAAAGAACATATCCCGTTACTGAGAACTGGTATAATTCATCCACCGGAACCTTTAGCTCCGACGGGAAGTACCTGTTCTTTGTGTCATCACGCGATTTCAGCCCGCAATTCAGCGATGTTGAAAGTACTATAAGCTATTCCGATATGAACGGGCTCTATTTCATCACCCTTGGAAAGGATGTCCCTTCACTGCTGAACCTGCGCAGCGATGAAGTGGAGCTGAAAGCCGAACAGCCCAAACCGGCAGAGACAGACAAAAAGAAAGAATCCAAAGAACCTCCAAAAAGTCCTGAATTCCAGATAGATATTGATGGAATACAGGGCAGGATCGCTAAAATCCCGGTTGATGCATCAAATTACTTTAGCCTTAATTCCGCAGGTAACAAGCTTTATTATCTCCGGCGCGGACAGAATGATGAGAAAACAAAACTGTGCCTCTATGATTTTGATAAAAGGGAGGAAAAGGTCCTTGGCGACCTGAATGGCTATGAACTGTCGGCAGACAGGAAAAAGATGCTCGTTGCGCAGAATGATTCGTATGCAATAATTGATACTCCCGTTTCCGAATTCAGGATAACCGACAAGCTGAATCTGGCAGGGCTCCAGATGACCGTCGACCCGCATGCGGAGTGGGATCAGATCTACCACGAATCATGGCGGCAGATGCGGGATTTCTTTTTTGCCCCTAATATGCACGGGGTCGACTGGAAAGCCCAGGGTGAAAAATACGGAGAGCTGGTCAAATATGCAAACAACAGGAATGATCTTACCTATATCATCGGGGAGCTGATCGGGGAACTGAGCATAGGACATACATATGTGGGAGGCGGCGAAAGGCCTCCTGTTGCCAGGATCAGCACCGGGCTTCTGGGTGCAGAAATTTCCAAAGACGCCGGAAGCGGTTACTTCAGGATCGATAAGATCCTCAAGGGAGAGAACTGGTATACGAGCGTCAGGTCGCCGCTCACTGAAATCGGGGTAAATGCAAATGAAGGTGATTATATAATTGCAGTCGACGGGAAGAGTGTGAAGGGAATGAACAATATCTATGAATCCCTCCTGAACAAGGCAGGCAAGCAGGTAAGGCTTAAGCTTAACTCCGTTCCCGCTGAACAGGGAAGCAGGGAAGTCACGGTTCTTCCCATACCCGATGAATCGAAGCTCTATTACCTGAAATGGGTCCAGGGAAACATTGATAAGGTCAGCAAGGCCACGGGCGGAAAGGTAGGATATGTCCATATCCCCGACATGGGAGTCGAAGGGCTGAATGAATTCGTGAAATACTATTTCCCACAGCTGAACAAAAAGGCCCTGATAGTCGACGTGAGAGGCAACGGGGGCGGTTTTGTTTCCAGTATCATTATCGAGAGGCTGAGAAGAATCGCGGCGATGATCACAATCGCCAGAAATACGAAGCCGGGTGTCGATCCTGACGGAACCCTTTACGGCCCCATGGCAATGCTGTGTGATGAGTTTTCCGCTTCCGACGGAGACATCGTAACCTATAGGTTCAAATTCTACAAGCTCGGCACGGTGATAGGAAAGAGGACCTGGGGCGGCGTAGTCGGGATCAGGGGATCGCTCCCGTTCGTAGACGGAGGATTTCTCAATAAACCGGAGTTTTCAAGATATGACCTTGAGGGGCAGAAGTGGATAATTGAAGGTGTCGGGGTTGAGCCTGATATAACCGTTGACAATGACCCGTACCTTGAATATACCGGTACCGATCAACAGCTTAATAAGGCAATAGAGGTGATCCTCGATGATCTGAAGACCAAAGAGAAAGAGATCCCGGGGCCTCCGCCGTACCCGGTGAAATAGGCATCCTGCTAATATTATTGTTACACAGAGAGCACGGAGAAGACACGGAGATTTATTTCGTTGACTCAGTGTCACTCCGTGCGAGTATTTATTTTTCCCCATACTCAGCACGGGAGTCCGGATATTTCCCAACCGGAATTGATATAATTGGTTAATAATTGTTATACCCTTGCATGTTTTGACATGATATTGGGCTGAATTGAGTTTCTTTGCAAGATATTTTTCAAGGATGGGATCTTCCGGAAAAAAGGCAAAAGCGGGGACGGGGCAAAGTGCGGGACTATTCAGTGTTCTCGGGCCATACCGGGGAACTGTCATTCTGCTGATAATCATGGCCCTTGGAGGAAGCGGCGTCAACCTCCTCATCCCAAAGATCATTTCCCATGGCATTGATTCGTTCTCAGCCGGGAATTTCAGCGTGCGGCTTGTCATTACGGAATTCCTGTCGGCAGCCGCCGGGATTTTCATCTTTACCTTTCTCCAGGGAATTTTACAGACATTCACGGCGGAGAGGGTTGCGAGGGATATGCGTACCAGGCTGGCAGACAAGATATCGCGGCAGAGCTATTCATATATACTGAGATCGAACCCGGCAAAATTCCTCACGAACCTGACGTCTGACATGGATTCGGTCAAGATGTTTGTCTCCCAGGCCTTTGTGAATATCATTTCCTCCCTGTTCGTCATCAGCGGCGCCTCCATCCTGTTATTAAGGATCAACTGGAAGCTTGCCCTGGCAGTGCTCGGGATAGTTCCGATCATTGCGACCTCATTCTATATCGTTTTCCGCAAGGTCAGGGTGATTTTCAGGAAGAGCAGGGAAGTGATCGATTCCCTTAACAGGATAATAAACGAAAGCATACTGGGCTCTGCGCTGATCAGGGTCCTGAACTCACAGCAGCCCGAGAGCATGAAGTTCCTGGAGAACAACGTCGAATCCCGTGACCTGGGACTTTCGATCGTCAGGCTTTTTTCGGTCCTTATCCCGATAATCATGTTCGTGGCGAACCTGGCTGTCGTGACCATCCTGGCGCTGGGTGGCCACTTCGTCGTGGCCGGATCAATGACCCTCGGAAATTTCGCTGCATTCAACAGCTACCTGATAATGCTCATATTCCCTGTGATGATGATCGGTTTCATGAGCAACATAATTGCATCTGCAACAGCATCCTACGGAAGGATCAGGCAGGTGCTGGATGAGCCGCCCCCGGTTGAGTCCGGAACGGTCAGCTCCCCCATAAGGGGGGATATTCAACTTAAAAATGTATCCTTGAGTTACGGTGAAAAACCAGTCTTGAAAAATATTTCATTCTCGATAAATGCGGGCACAAAAACTGCCATTATCGGTCCGACAGCCGCAGGGAAAAGCCAGCTGCTCTACCTTCTTGCAAACCTCATAGTCCCCGATTCGGGTGATGTGGAATATGACGGTGTCGCGGCGGAAGAATATTCCCGTGAGGTCTTTCACCGGCAGATCGGATTTGTATTCCAGGACAGCGTCATCTTCAACATGAGCCTCAGGGACAACATCGCCTTCAACGACGCAGTGACTGAAGGATCGCTTATGAAGGCAATTGAGACTGCTGAACTTTCCGAATTCATCGAATCCCTTCCCGAAAAGCTGGATACAATTGTGTCCGAAAGGGGAACCAGTCTGTCGGGAGGCCAGAAGCAAAGAATTATGCTTGCCAGGGCCCTGGCTTTAAATCCCAAAGTACTGCTCCTCGACGATTTCACATCGAGGGTCGACCGGAAGACCGAGAACAAGATCCTTTGCAACATACAGAATAATTANCCTGACCTGACACTCCTGTCGGTCACTCAAAAAATTGCACCCGTAAAGCATTTTGACCAGATCATCCTCCTTATGGAAGGTGAAATAATTGCAACGGGCAGGCACAAGGACCTGAAGGAGAGTTCACCCGAGTACATTCAGATCTACAGTTCTCAAAGAAGCACGCAGCACTATGAACTATAACCTGAATCAGGCATCGGCAAAGGAAGCCAGGAAGCTCCCGGCACTGGCATCTCTCAGGAAGTTGGTCTCGATAATCAGCGGGGAGCGCCACAACATCGTCATCGCTTTTTCCGCGATCTTCCTGAATGCCGGGCTGAGCCTGCTCGGTCCCTACATGGTAGGCTATACCATCGACAAGTATGTTCAGACTAAAAACTATCATGGCGTGCTTATTTTTGCAGGGATACTGCTGGCAATGTATCTGGTTGCGTTTATTGTCAATTATGCCCAGATGCGAATGATGGGCGGGATCGGCCAGCGGATGCTATTCAGTCTGAGGAACTCCATTTTCAACAAGCTTCAGGATCTGCCGCTCGATTTCTTCAACCAGAATAAAGCCGGGGATCTCATTTCGAGGATCAACAACGATACCGACAAGGTGAACCAGTTCTTCTCCCAGTCGCTCATGCAGTTTATCGGCAGCCTGATAACCATGACGGGAGCCGGTATCCTGCTCCTCATAATCAACCTGCCTCTGGGACTGGCAGCAATGTCTCCCGCGCTGATCCTGTGGATCTTTACCAGGGGGATCTCGCCATGGGTAAGGCGCCGAAATGAAGCCAGCCTGAAAAGCCTCGGAAATCTGTCAGCTGAAATCCAAGAGAGCCTGGCAAACTTCAGGGTAGTGATTGCCTTTAACCGGCGCGACTATTTCCGCAGAAGGTTTGAAGAGGCTAACGGGGAAAACTATAAAAGATCGGTGCAGGCCGGCATTGCTAATAATATGCTTTCGCCGTTCTACTCATTTGCATCCAATGTTGGCCAGCTGATTGTGCTGGCACTAGGGATCTGGTTCATTATCAAGGGGTATTTTTCAATCGGGCTGTTGATAAGCTTCATCTCCTACATCTCCAGCTTCTATAATCCGCTTCGCCAGATGGCTGCCCTGTGGGCAAATTTCCAGCTCGCACTGGCAGCCTGGGACAGGATCTCATTGCTTCTCTCCTTCGAAAACAACCTGAAAATCATTCCGGCTTCAAACGAGGTATCAAGCTCATCCTGCATAAATTTCGCAAATGTCTCATTCACCTATCCGAACGGTAAAGAGGTTCTGCATAAGGTCAGCTTCAATCTTCAGAAAGGCAGGACCTATGCTTTCGTAGGCCCGACAGGAGGCGGAAAGACCACCACGGCCTCGCTGATAGCCAGGCTTTATGATGCAACGAAAGGAACAATTTTCCTCAACGGCAGGGATATCAGATCGTATACTCCATGTGAAAGAGCCTCAAAGATAGGGTTCATCCTGCAGGAACCGATACTGTTCTCAGGCACAGTCCGTGACAACCTCCTGTACGGTAATCCGGATTATTCAGGACTTACGGGCGATCAGCTCGGGAAAGCCCTTGAAGATGCAAAGCTTTCAGGCCTGCTGAAACGGTTCGACAAGGGGCTGGATACACCCATTCAGATGACCGGCGACGGAATCAGCCTGGGGCAGAAGCAGCTGATCTCATTTATGAGGGCGATCCTGCGCAAACCTGAGCTTCTCATTCTTGATGAAGCCACCGCCAATATCGACACGGTAACCGAACATCAGCTTGAGGAAATCATGGAAAACCTGCCGTCTTCCACAACCAGGGTGATCATAGCCCACCGCCTGAATACCATCGAGAACGCAGATGAGATTTTCTTTGTCAACTCCGGGAAGATCATCCCGGCCGGATCGTTCAGCGAAGCAATCAACCTCCTGATGCATGGGAAGGTAGAAAGCTGAAACATTCCATTTCCCCTCCATATTGTACGTCTTCCGGCCACAGGTTCATAACTTTTGGGTTTGGTTCATTATTTACTCTTGCCCTGCCCCAATGTTTACCATACCTTGTGTCCGTAAAATTCCTGATACGGGAGTCATACTGTCGATTTTTTGATCTGTTTACGGGTTGATTAAAAGGTTATTGAAGGTGAGATAGCTTTGACTTTACTTAACTTATACATTATGAAAAAAGCATTGATAATTGCCGCTTGCTTTCTTGCATGCATTTCCTGCAAGAAGGAGACCGTTGCTGATTTTGAAATTTCAGGGACCACAAACGTCGGTGAAAAGCTGAGGTTTATAAATCATTCTGAAAACTCCGATACCTACCATTGGGATTTTGGCGATGGGGTTACTTCCCAGATTGAAATGCCGACACACACTTATGTCAAGCCTGGGGATTATTCCATAATCCTCACGGTTACAGGCGGTAAGGGCTCCTCAACTGCTGAAAAAAACATAAAGATCGGCGGAAGCACTTTTTCATTCATGAACCTTTCAAGCGTCGAATTGCCCCTGTTCATTACATTTTCCCTAGTTGGAAGCGAAATAGTCGATTATCAGCCCAATGGCGCACTCCTGGTTGGAAAGGAAACAGTGCCGATAATCACGACAAGATCCAGGGTGCTCTTTGCCATAGATATGAATGATTCCTGGCTTTTCTCCCATCCCTATTATATAACCGGGGGACAGCATAATTCCTTCACGATTTATGACACGACCAAAGTGTACGTAAGCGCCAAAGGACCAGGCAAGGAAATTCTGCTCAGCCCTGCCGGCGGCTTTGAACTGGTGCGGTTCCTTTCAAAGTGATCTGACAGGAGCGGATGATAGATTTACTTTAAGGCTTTCGCATTATAATTGATCCGGACGCCATAATCGCTTGCAACCAGGTTCAGCCCCATCATTCCGCCCGGATTCTCCTTTCCCTTCACTTTGCCTGAAAGGATATCCCTGCTCAGGGTTACCATATCATCGACTCTCTGCCTTGTTTCAGGATTATTGCCGAAATAATGGCCCGGATAAAGCAATTTGATCCCGTATTTCTGCATGATCGCACTGGTCTTCAGGCAGGTGGCTATAAGAGTTGAAAAGTCAAGGCTTAGCAGCAGATTCCCCGACCCGAATGAATCCCCGCTGAATCCGTATCCGGCATTTTTGTCGATGAAAGTTGTGGAGCCGGGCGTATGGGCAGGGGTAAAGACTACTTCAACTGTCCTTCCGCCCAGGTCGATGGTCTCCCCGTCTTTCAGGAATTTAACCCTGCCTTTGTAATCCGGCATGAACTGGGGGATCAGTACCGTATCACCGGGATTTATATAAATCTCCGGGAAATAGTTTATTGCCGATCCGGTGTGGTCGGGGTGCACATGCGTGGCGGCCAGTATGACCGGCCTGGAGGTGATCGACGCCACGATCCTGGCAAGATCCTTTATGCTGGTTCCGGCATCTATCAGAAGGGCCTTGTCTTTCCCTTCAAGAAGATACATGCTCTCATTGTACATCATGTGTCCGGTGCCCACCCAGGTATGCTCATCGATCTGGTGGAAAACGACATCGTCGTTCCTGAAGACTTCCTTCCCTCCTATCTGGGTTCCACCTGTCTGGGCAACCAGTGCGAGACCGCAGACAGCAGCAATAATGGCAGATAATACGAATTTTTTCATAAGTGCTTGTTTTTGGTTATTTGGATCTTTTCCCGGTCCGGTTCCGGCAATCAATTACCTGATGCTTGTGTTTCATCAAAGATAGGAAGATTATGAAAGACCTTTATTGCGGACATGCAACACCTTTGCATTAATTTCGTCTTTGTAAAAACATCCCTGATAACCATGATAAAGAACTTCTTCCGGATTGTATCCCGTAACTTTTTAAAGAACAAGGGATTCACCATTATAAATGTCCTGGGACTTTCAACCGGACTTGCAGCTACTTTGCTGATACTCTTATGGATCGAAGATGAATTCAGCTTCGAAAAGTTCAATAAAAATGTGACCGAGCTCTATCGTGTCGAGGAAGACCAGTTCTATTCCGGTGCCCGGTATCATGTTACGGTTACGCCCCATATCGCCGGCCCGGTCTGGAAGCAGAAAATCCCCGAAATAAAAGAGCAAACCCGTATATATCAATGGATGCCAAGGCTCTTATTCAGGAAAGGTGAAAAGGTCTTCTTTGAAACAACGATCGGGGCAGTCGATTCTTCAATGCTGAACATGTTCTCATTGGATTTCCTTGCAGGAGATCCCGCAACGGCATTGAATGCACCAAGATCCATCATTCTTACCGAGACATTAGCCAGGAAGTATTTTGGAAAGGATAATCCTATCGGTGAGGTGCTTACCGTGGAAAACAAATATGAGTTCACCGTTACCGGGATAATCAGGAACCTGCCGTCAAATACCATGTTCACGTTCAAGGCGCTGATCCCATATTCATTCATGAGGGAAACAGGATTGATGGACAATGGCTGGGGAAACAATTCTACATTCACATTCGTACAGATCAAAAAAGGAGCGGATCTCAAGTCTGTCGGACAAAAGATGACTGGCATCGTAAAGGAGAACGCCCCGCAGGTAACGACATTGTTCAGTGTTTTTCCGTTGCCCGACATTCACCTCCACGGGCAGTTTGGCTTCACCGAAACAAGGGGGCCAGTGATCACTGTGACTATTTTTATGCTAATAGCGATTTTTGTGCTTCTGATCGCCTGTATCAATTTCATAAACCTTGCAACGGCCAAGGCCTCCGGCAGGGCCAGGGAGATAGGTGTCAAAAAAGTCTCCGGGGCGGACCAGAAATCCCTCATCATACAGTTCATGCTTGAATCCCTGCTGCTTGTTGCAGTATCAATGATTGTGGCCCTGGTCATAGTCGGCTTATGCCTCGGAATATTTAACAGTGTCTCCGGTAAGCAGTTCGCCGTATCTGACCTCTTCCAGGGCAGGTTCATTATCGGGGTAATTGCCACGGCCCTTATGGCAGGAGTGATCTCGGGTGTTTACCCGGCGCTCTATCTGTCCTCCTTCAAACCTGTTTCGGTCCTTAAGGGAGACCCAGGTTCGCTGAGAGGATCAGGCAGGCTAAGGCAGATCCTGGTCATAATACAATTCTCCCTTTCAATTCTTATCGCCGCTTCGGCTGTATTTATGTTCAAACAGCTCAGGTATATGCAGAATAAGGATCTCGGATACAACAAGGAGAACCTGATCTGTATCCCTATGTCCGACAATATGAAACCCAAATACCAGTCTCTGAAAAAAGAGCTGGAAAAGGAAACGCTCCTCCAGGGGGTGACTGCCTCCCTGTGGAACCCAACAATGATGGGAAGTAATTCGGGAGGGGCCAGCTGGGAAGGAAAAGATCCGGAAAAACAGGTTCTTATCGGGACCAATGCGATTGATTATGATTATATCAAGACTCTGAATATGAAGCTGGTATACGGCAGGGACCTGTCAAGGGAATTTTCATCTGACCTTGCCAGGGACTCTACGGGCAGCTTCCTTATAAATGAGGAGGTCGCAAAGATAATGGGGACTGGGGACCCAACAGGTAAAAAATTCAATTTCATGGGGGTTTCGGGAGTCATTGTTGGCGTTCTAAAAAACTTCCATTTTAAGGGTGCCGACCAGGCCATTGAACCAATGGCATTCATACTCGCACCTGTCGACTACCTGAACAATATCCTCATCAGACTGACGCCGGGCAAGGTTCCGGAAAGCCTGAAAGCTGTGGAAAAGGTATGGAAAGAAGCCGTCCCGGAATATCCACTTGAATATACATTTATCGACCAGGACTATGAAAGATTGTTCAGGTCCCAGATCCGGATCATGAACCTGCTGAAGTATTTTACAATCCTCGCCGTGATCATTGCATGTCTGGGCTTGTACGGGCTGTCAGCATACTCCACAAGCCGGAGGACCAATGAAGTCGGGATAAGGAAAGTAATGGGTGCCAGCCCGTTGAATATAATCTATACGCTTTCCATGGAATTCATGGCACTGATCCTGATCGCAATCGTGATAGCAATCCCGGTTGCCTGGATAGTAGTAAGCAAGCTGCTCAACCAGTTTGCTTACCGGGTTGAGATCAATCCCCTGATAATTATCGCGATAGCTTTGGGTGCAATATTGATAGCCCTTGCAACAGTCAGCTTCCAGGCTTTCAGGGCGACACGCATCAATCCTGCCCGGGCACTCAAGATCGAGTAGACGTTTATTGTTGCCGGCAGGTTAATAATATCACTCGTACCTTAAGGTTTCGACGGGATTCCTGGTTGCGGCATGCCAGCTTTGCCAGCTTACTGTAATCAGGGCAATGCCTGATGCCAGCAGCCCTGACAATGCAAAGATCCATACGCCAATGTCGGTCCTGTATGCAAAATTCTGCAGCCATTTCTGCATTACAAAAAAGTCAGCAGGTATGGAAATCAGGAAAGCAAGCGCAACCCATTTTACAAAATCAATATTTAGCATGACCAAGATCTCAGAGACTTTCGCCCCGTTCACTTTTCTTATCCCAATCTCCCTGATGCGGCGCTGACATACAAAAAGCGACATTGCCAGGATACCCAGGCAGCAGATCAGAATAGCAGACCCGGCCATCAAAGAGAAGATCCATCTGAACCTCGACTCAGATTTATACATTTCGTAAACAGCCTGGTCAAAAAAACTTACTTCCACCGGAAATGAAGGCGACAGTTCACTCGCTATCTTCCTTATCTTTCCGAGGGAGGCGTTTAAGCTCCTGTAATCGCCGCCTTTAAGACCAGCCAGGCATACTGAAGCATGAGAGTCGTTCCTTATAACAAGGGAGGAAACAGGCTTTGTCAGGGGCTGAAAATGAAAGTCCTTTACAACTCCGGCAACCTCATAATTCCGTGTTCCCATGGTTATCCTGCTTCCTACGGGATTAGTAATGCCTTGTTCCCTCAGGAACGTTTCATTTACCACCACCTTCCCCTTGTCGGAGGGCAGTTCTTCACTATAGAAACGGCCTGCGGCAAGTCTCAATCCCATAAGCCTGAAAAGAGGCGCATCCGCACTGAACGTATAAAAATTAAGCTGCTTCTTTACTCCGTTCAATTCCATCTGGGCACCCCACTGGGAAATATCCCTGCCCGGGAAATACTGGGTAAATGTCACCTCATTTATTTCTGGCATTTCCCGGAGAAGGTTATTCAGGACATCCTTCTTCTGATCAAGCTGCTCAGTCATAATGATCCCGATAATATTTTCCTGGTTGAACCCAAGATTCCTGCTTCCGAATCTGACCTGCTTCTGTACAAGCAGAGTGAATGCGATGAGCACTGTGGCAATTATGAACTGGACTGTAACAAAAAGGCTGTTAAAGGAGAAGTCAGCCTTGCCGGCCTGCAATGTCTTTCGCAGGTTGTCGACTGCACCGGATGATGAGATCTTCAATGCCGGGATAATGCTGAAAAGGACGCTCAAAACAGTTATGACTGAAACGGATATAAGAATAAACCCCGGTGAATACACCAGAACCTGGTTGAAATGTATACCGGTATGGAACCTGATCCATGGAGCAGATATATTGACCAGCTCGACCGCCAGGATAAGGGCCGCCAGGAAAAAGATGAACGACTCCCCGAGAATTTCGAACAGGATCATGGAGCGACGGGCCCCGACGATCTTTTTGATACCTGTCTGCCTAATCTTCTCCTGCCATTGGGACGATGAAATATTAATGAAATTAATTAGTGCAATAACAAGTACCAGAAAAGCTACCATCACCAGGATCAGGACTTTCTTCCTGTCCCCTGAAACCAGGTAATTGCTCCCGTACAGCATAAACCTGGAAAAATAAATTTTCCGCAGGGAGGTCAGACCCGTATTTTTAAAATCCTGCCGGGTATCTTCCGGGAAAAGAGCCAGGATCTTTCCGGCGGCTGCCTCAGGAGATGCACCTTTTCTCAGCAGGACAAATGTCTGGAAATCGCGCCAGCCCCATTCGGTGTATTCTCCCGGTTCATTCTGTACTATCTTTCTCGTTTCGATGGAGGTGAGAGCGCTGAATGAAAGGCATGAATTGGCTTCCGGTTCCCTGATCACCGCACTTACGACGAGATTGTACCTGTTATTCAGCTTTATAATATTCCCGGACGCTTGCCGGTCCCCGAACAGTTTAAATGCCAGCTTGTCCGTAATCACAACCGACATTGGCTCATTCAGGGCCGACTCCGGGTATCCTTCGATAAAAGAGTATGTAAAAAGACTGAAAAAACCGGAGTCGGCAAAGACCAGGTTCGAAGTGACAGGGTCCCTGCCTTCAACCTGGAAAACGGGTGTCCCCCAGGTGCCGCTGGTCCTCACGACAGATGCCACCTCGGGGACCTTCAAATCAATGTTCTCCTTGAGGATTCCCGGGGTGTAGATCCGGTCATCGGATATCCCGTAAAGATATACCCGGTCTTTGTTTACGTGGAAGTTATCGGTGGTCAGCTCATTGTAGGAATACACCGAAAGAACGATGACGAGTGTCATACTGATGGCTAATCCGAGGAGGTTGATAAGGTTGGTCAGAGGCTTCCTCGTAAAATTGCGAATTATTATTCTGATGATGTTTTTCATATAGATGTTCAAGTAAGATCATCTCCGGAAAATAAATCGCCATAATTGTGCCATAATCATATATGGCTGGCATTCTGTTATTTAAATAACAATACTATTTGTAATGTAAATAATTTTAACGCAATAGTGTAAAAATATTTTACTCCCGCCGCTAACCTATTCGTGAATTTCAAAAAGGGGAACCTAAAAACTGAATTTAGGCTAAAAAATTCGAACAATCGGATAATCTCAGTGTTTGTTTGGCGGTAATCAAACAAGAATTCATGGCCCGGCTAACGGAAAATCAGGTATACAGAATGTTCTGACAATCATGGGATATAAACAAAAAAATCTGACACAATATTTTCGAATAAACTGAAGTCCAGAAAACAGTTCAAAACGGGGCGGATCCGAAAAGCCTTATGAGTAGGGAAAAATAGTTAAAGGAATGGTAAAATTGTATGTAAGACACTTGGTTGCCGATTTCGCCAAATGGAAACCGGTTTATGACGGACATGAATCTACACGGAAGGAATTTGGTGAAAAAAGATCTGATGTATTCACCAGCACCACGAATCCAAATGATGTTCTTTTAGTTTTTGAGTGGGAAAGCAGGGACCGGGCACAGGATTTCCTGGAAAAATCAAATTTGAAGGAGGTAATGGAATCTGCAGGTGTGGTGAGCCAGCCTGAAGTTAGATTTGCTGATTGAATAAGAAGTCATTGAAGCCGGGGTGTCATAGACGGACACCCTTTTTTGCTTCAGTCTGTAAAAAGATGTTATTCCCAGGGTCTCAGTAAAAGTCGCACCACCCTATAGGAAGACTTTCTTTGTTCTTTTCCGGAACATTTGCATAAACAACTGTCCCGATAACTATCGGGAGCTATCGGGACACGTAGGAAAACACGAAGTCGCACAAAGGTTTGCTTGCTGGAAAAGTCACTATTGATACAGCCCACTTCGAATTTGTAAATGATAACCCTTCCCTGCCTTAGACCTGTGGTTCAGGTTCATTCAGCTTATCTTCCGCATGCGGCTGGCAGTATTTCTCGTTGTATTTTCTTCGCCAGTCATATCTCGGGCCGTGCCTGTGGCCCCCCGGTGCCAGGCCTGTGAGGAGTATCTTAGACAGGATAAACAGCCCTGCCATCTGCCAGTAGCCCAGAACCGGGCCATGGAACAATGCAGGGACAAGCGAATTCCACAGTAGCATTACCACCCAGATGGTGCCAAATACGAATGCCAACCCCAGGATACCGAATCCTGCAAACTTAAAACATCTTGACGCTTTCATAATTATTTATTTTTAAATAGTTTATACAATTCCTCAAGCTGCTCCCTGAGTGCGATCACCGCATACCGTTTCCTCGAAATGAGAGTATTGATCCCTGTTCCTGTTTTTTCGGAGATCTCCCTGTAACTCATATCCTCAAATTCGGTTGCGACAAAAACATCACGCTGTTCACTTGGCAGCTCTTCAAGTGTGTCCGAGATCTTTTCCCAGATAAGGTCCTTCAAATCTTCATCTTCCGGCGATGATCCGATTGCAGGCAGTATTTCCTCGAGTGAAAGCGGGCCCTCCTCACCCTCAGCAGCCTGTTCACCATAGCTGATATTTAAAGGACGTTTTTTGCGGTAATTGTCAATGATCCTGTTTTCTGCGACCCTGTAGAGCCAGGCGGTAATGTCCCGGATCCTTCCAAGGTCCCTGAAACCCAGGGTAAGCTGGTAGAAGACATCCTGCAGTATATCCTCTGCCTCCATCCTCCCCGGGATCCTCTTACGGATGTAACCGAGAAGGCCGCTTCTTTCTGACCTGTAGACATCACCAATCTTCTTTGACTCTTTCGGACTCATTGATCATTACCTTATACTGTCCATGACGAACCGGAGGGCTTAATATTTTAAATAATCAGCGCTTTTTCAGGAAATAAACCTCTTAAGGCCAAATTTAAAGAATAATAGCGACAGGTCATGCAAAGTTTTGAATGACAGTTAAGAAGCCTGGAAAACCAAAAACCGGCACCCGCGATAAACACTTTTGGGGCCCATGTGTATTATTAATATTCAAATACAGCGATCTGTGGCCCTGCGAATGAGAGATTGAACTTTACACGCTTTGGGATCGGGCAAAAGTACTTTGTCTCCGGTTGAATCACTGATGAATTTGCTTAATTAGATTTTATGGCATCTGAAGTTACTGGTAAATCGCTTGAAGAGGTCCACGGGACCGTTCAAACCCAATATCCTAAATTCTGGAAGCGAGCTTTCGCGTTTATGGGACCGGCATTCCTGGTGAGCATCGGATATATGGACCCCGGTAACTGGGCAACAGACCTGGAAGGAGGATCGCGCTTCGGCTATAAACTTGTCTGGGTGATCCTGATGTCGAACCTGATGGCGATTCTTCTGCAGACACTCGCTGCACGCCTCGGAATCGTGACCGGTAAGGACCTTGCCCAGGCCTGCAGGTCCGAGTATCCGCGAAGGGCCTCATTTGCACTCTGGATCCTTGGTGAGATTGCTATCGCTGCATGCGATCTCGCAGAAGTCCTGGGAACCATCCTCGGGCTGAACCTGCTTTTTGGACTGCCGTTGATCTACGGTGCAATCGTGACCCTGTTTGACACATTCCTGCTATTACTGATCCAGCGGCTCGGAGTTCGAAAAATGGAGGCTTTCATACTATCGCTTATTACCGTGATCGCCGGCGGTTTTATTGTCAACCTCTTCCTTGCCCGGCCCGAATGGGGATCGGTTGTAAATGGACTGGTGCCAAGCCTGCCCGCCGGATCAGTTTATATAATCCTGGGCATAATCGGGGCGACGGTGATGCCTCATAATTTGTACCTGCACTCATCACTTGTTCAGACCCGCCACATATACAGGACAATTGACTACAAGTCCAAAGCCTGCAGGTTTAATCTTCTCGACTCCGTCATAGCTCTGAATGTTGCCTTTTTTGTTAATACTGCCATTCTGGTCCTGGCTGCTGCAGTCTTTTTCCGGCATGGCCTTGTTGTGAACGAAATTCAGCAGGCTGACAAACTACTGGAACAGCTACTGGGAACCAAAATTGCTTCAGTAGCTTTTGGAGTGGCATTACTTGCCGCAGGTCAGAGCTCGACCCTCACCGGAACCCTTGCGGGCCAGATTGTCATGGAAGGATTTGTTAAGATACGACTGAGACCTATCCTGCGTCGCCTTCTGACCCGTTCCATCGCGCTGATCCCGGCAGTTGTGGTCATTTCGATCTCGGGGAATGAAGGAACGTACAAGCTTCTGATCCTGAGCCAGGTAATATTGAGCCTTCAGCTGCCGTTCGCTATCGTCCCGCTCGTTCACTTTACAGGCGACCGGCTTAAAATGGGTACTTTCGTAAATAAAACCTGGGTGAAGACCCTTGCATGGATCACTTCCGCAATCATAATAGTGCTAAATATCAAGCTTGTATATGACCAGTTAAAGGAATTTATCCATGGCGGAGTACCCACGGCGATTTCGGTAATATCCATCGGGATTGCCGTGGCTGTTTTTGTGTTCCTTGTCTATATCATTCTGCTCCCCCTGCTTCGCGGTGCACGGGGCTGGCGCGAGGAAAAGCCGCCGGATTCACTGGCGGTGACGGAAAATATCCGGACATACCCTGTAAAAAATATAGTGGCGGCCCTTGGACGGGATGAAAGCGATGCAGCCGTCATCAGCCATGCCATCTCCATAGCGCGGGCAGATAAAGCTGTCCTGACGCTGGTCCATGTGGTCGATTCGGCTTTGACCCAGGTCTACAATACTGAAGTTTATGATGAACATGCACGGGCCGATGAAGAGTACCTCTCAGGGATCGCTGAAGAATTGAAGTATACGGGTATCTCTGTGGAACTGATGCTGCTGTATGGCGAGCCTGTTAAGGAGCTTACTAATTTTGTCAGGGACAATAATATCGATCTGCTCGTGATGGGTGCACATGGCCACCGGTGGATCGGTGACCTGCTATGGGGAGAGACTGTCGATCCGGTTCGTCATATGGTCAGGATACCAGTGCTGATAGTGAGATGAGCCGCCGGACGGTCAAATTCCGGAAATTCATTTAAGATCGATCCAGAAATCAGGCCTCCGGGGAGAACCGGGCAACTCACAAGCGGCACATTCAGGTGTAGTAAAGACAAATTTTAGAAGTTGTTTGATGTTTACCAGCCCGGGGATCACAGTCCCGGGAATCACTTCAGGTCCGACAAATTGAAAGTGCTGCATATCCACCCAGCTATGGTATATTTCGTCCCAGCTTGGCTGAGGCTTAATATGCCAGTCATCAGGGGATACGCGTACTGCCTTGCAATCGGAATTGTACACAGGCAATCCCAGGGATAAAAGATCATCAGCCGTAATAAAGATCCTCTTCCGGGCCACTGCCGACACTTCAAAATAGCCCAGGACCTCCTCACCGGGATTTCTAACATTGCTCACATTGCTTATATTGGGGTAAGGCTGTGCACCAAAAATGTCGCCGCCCGGCTCCTGCACCTGCCGGAGCATTTTCCAGAAATTGTATTCCTTCTCCGAGAGTGAATACTGGGTTACCAGGATGCTGTATTCCAGGCTCAGCCTGTCAGAAAGGGCGGGTGAGATGAACAGGATCTCCTGACCGGTAATTTCAGGATTCTGACTGGCCAAGGAAGTATTGATGATAATGCCGTTATAGTCGTTTTTCTTCCAGCAATCCGTAGATTGGCCGTATGCAGAATTGAAATAAACCATTGTATCATTGAACCAGGTATATGTATACTGGGGGGGGTATGGAATATTGAACTTCCAGTCTTCTTCATAGCTCCATCTGAAATACTGCCTGGGTCCTTCGATGTTTTTCGTATTTAAAAGGATCTTTAAACCAGTATAGATTTTCCCCGGATCTCCTGAGACTTCCTCACCTTTCTCGTAATATATCGAGTCGATCCCTGCCACAGGAGAAAGGGAACACTCGTCTGAGGCATATTCAGTCCCGTCGGGAAGGATAATATGAAGGGTGTACTTCCTGCCGGCAATTCCCCTGAACAGTGTGCTGTCGGTCTTATACAGACCATTCCCGGTATTTAAAGCAGGATTCTTTACTCCGTTGTCATCGGTTATAAAAACGACCGCATCATCGACTAACTCAGGTATGGAATCGGCATGATTGTAAGTGCGGCTCAACCTGATCTCATAAGCCCTGTCTTCGTCAGTTATCAGGCCCTCGACCACCAGGAGCGACTTGAAATTTGTAAGATTGGGAACGTACGGGTCGATGCATGAGGCTGCCAATATTAATACCAGGTATGCCAGGATCAGCTTTGAATTTTTCATTATCCATATTGGGATTTTCATTGGCTCTGCTTCATTCAAGATCGATCCAGAAATCTGGTTTGCGGGGAGAGCCTGATACTTCACAAACAGCACACTCATCAGTAGTAAAGAGAAGCTTTACAAGCTGATCGGACGTGATCAGGCCGGGAAGAAGAGTTGGATCTGTTACTACAGGTCCTACAAACCGGTAGTGCTGTAAGTCGACCCAGCTATGATATATCTCATTCCATGTAGGCGGGATCCCGACTGTCCAGTCATTAGGAGAGAGGCGTATCTCTTTGCATTCGGAATGGTAAAAGGGCAGTTTCAGGGACAAGAGCTCATTTGCGGTTATAAAGATCCTCTTCCGGACTGCAGCCGACACTTCAAAATAGCCAAGGATCTCTTCACCCGGGTTATTTACATTATGGACATTGCTGATGTTTGGGTAAGGCTGCGAGCCAAAAATGTCGCCGCTTGGCTCCTGCACCTGCCTGAGCATTTTCCAGAAATTGTATTCCTTCTCCGAAACTGAATACTGGGTTACAAGTATGCTGTATTCCCGGGTCAGCCTGTCAGTCAGGTCAGGAGCGATGAACACTATCTCCTGGCGGTTGACCCGGTTCCCCTGGTCTGCTGAAATTGTACTGATGTTTATGCCACTGAATTCATTCCTTTTCCAGCAATCCGAAGGCTGCCCGGGGACCTCTGATTCAAAGTAAAATGTGTTTTCATTGACCTGGGCATAGGTGTACCTGGCCGGGGAAGGAATGATGAACTTCCAGTCTTCGTTGTATGTCCAGCGCAGGTATTGCCTGGAGCCGGAGATATCTGAACTGTTCAGCATGATTTTCAACCCGGTATAAAGCTGCCCGGGATCGCCCGTGAACTCCTCCCCCTTTTCGTAAAAGAGCGAATCGATCCCTGGAACCGGTAAGAGGGGGCATTCGTCCGAATTGTATTCATTCCCGTCGGGCAGGATAATGTGAAGGGTATACTTCCTGCCGGCCATTCCCCTGAACAGGGTGCTGTCGGTCCTGTAGATGCCGTTCCCGGTATTTACCGTAGCTGATCTTGTCCCTTCATCATCCGAAATGAATACAACCGCATCATCGATCATCACGGGTACCGAATCAGAATGGTTGTATGTGCGGCCCAGGCGTATCTCATATGTTCTGTCCTCGTTGGTTATCAATCCCTCGACTACCAGAAGCGACTTGAAGTTCTTAAGGTTCGGAACGTACGGATCAATGCATGAAGCCGCAATGACCAATGTTAAATATGCCAATATCTTCTTAAACGTGCTCATGATGCGTGAGAGTCCAATATCTGATTGAAAATTATCCCCGGCTTCCGTTACCTTGAATTTATCCACGAGCCGATCAGTGTCAGTACGGCTGGTGATATTGTCTCTTCAATCTGTGCATATTCATATTCGGAGCCTGTTCCAGCGGTTTGAAACAGATGATTAAGACCTGGCAGTATCCTGACAGTGAATTCTTTGTTACCGCCTTCTTTCAGGGATTTATCAACCTCACTGCTGTTTTCTCCGGGATTGACCTGTGTGTCTTTTGAGCCGTACAAGGCCAGGACCGGACATTGGATATTTTTATAAATACTTTTTATATCAAGGGCCATCTCGAAGCGCCACCAGGGATTCAGTATGACTGGTATGGTGGCTTTCATTCTCCCTTCCGGCCAGCCAATTCTCTTTTTTTCATCTTCGGTAAGGCTGTAGTATGCCTTCCAAAGGTTACGGCCAGCAGTTGCCGAGTCGGTTGGTTCAGATATGATCCCGTAAATTCTTTTCCGCCAGATCTTCTGGAGTTCAATATCATTTTCAGGAGTGTTTCCCAGTCTCAATTGGTCCAGAATTTGAGAGATAACGATATCCTCAAAATTTGAGCACGGGCCGGAAAGTGTTATGAGAAAAGCCGCAGATTGTGACTCCGATGCCACGATTGCCCCTACAGAAGCACCTTCACTGTGCCCGATTAACCCGATCCTGTTCCCGTCAATCTCCCCACGCTTTTTCAGATATCCGGTTGCGGCCATGATATCGCCGGCAAAATCGCCCGTTGTGGCCCTGTCGAAATTACCCGTCGAACCTCCTGTGCCTCTGTCATCCAGCCTTAACACAGCTATGCCGTTCCTGCTGAGGTAATCAGCAATTACAAGAAATGGCTTATGACCGGCAACATCTTCATCCCGCCTCTGCTGACCCGATCCCGTTATGAGTATTGCACATGGTACTTTATGATCCGATTTTGGAATAGTGAGTGTCCCGGCAAGCCTTATGCCCGCCTTTTCATTTATACAGCTGACATCCTCACACATATATGGAAAAGGCGGTTTGGGTTCCTGGGGACGATTAAGCTTTGGCAGTTCGCTACTCCTTAAAAACACTACCGGGAATGAACCATCGTGCTGAAGGAAGACCGACGATATCCTGTTCATTTCATTATCAGTCTTTCCGGCTATGGTTATTCCCAGGCCCTTCAGCCTGAAAAATACGCTGTCACCCCGGAGACCGATTTCATCAACCGGGATATTGCCTGTCAGTTGATCAATAATATTCAGAGCAGCTTTGCCGTCATCATTTACGACTATCCCCATCCTGAGTGAGGCTGCGCCCTGTATCTCCAAATTGCCCACCCATATTCCCTTCAGGTCATTTATATTCAATCCCTGTGAAGAGACATTGATTGGCATTATTAAAACTATAGCCGAAAATAACCATTTAAAAGAGATCAAACTCCAGATCCCGGCATTCCCCTGCAGCCTTTTATCATTTTCCATTTTCCCGGTCTTATTTGGTAAATCGATATTTATCGAAAGATAGAAAATAGAATCAATTATTCTTAAAAGGCGGGCAGAGAAAAGGTAAAAAGCCGGAATAGGGGCAAATCCGCACTGGGTAGGACCATACCACGGAAAATGGCCCTGCCATTCAAACTTGGGAAATGGGAAGTACTGAAAAAAAATTTCTCTTTAACCAGATTTAACTAACATGATCACAAATTTGAAATATTGTATACATTTAAATTTTGAAAAGTGTGCGGAACACCGGTAGCACCTGCTTTACCTTAAAAATAATATGCTGCTGTGCCCTATAGGACCACGAACAGGGACCGCATTAAATATTTTAAATCTCAGGGAATGAAAAAAATCTTGATCATTGTCATACTGGTAGCCATTGTCCAATCTTCGCTTGCCCAGCCGAATATATTGGGGTTCTTTGAAAAGAATAAAGAAAAGGAACTCCGCCTTGAATCAGCTTTCGACGGTAACCTTAACAACAGTGTTATCACTGAAACGATCAGGAAGCTTTCCGCCAAGCCCCACCATATCGGTTCTCCGGGAGACAAAGAGAATGCTGAGTATATTCTCAGCCTCTTCAAAAGCTGGGGATGGGACGCAAAAATAGAAACCTACTATGTGCTCTTCCCAACACCCGTGACCAGGATCCTGGAAATGACTTCCCCCGTTCACTTCAAAGCAGGATTAAAAGAGCCGGCAATAAAGGAAGATGCGACCTCGGGCCTGCCCGGGCAGCTCCCGACATTCAACGCCTACAGTGCCGACGGGGATGTTACGGCAGAACTGGTGAACGTGAACTACGGGCTGCCGGAGGATTATGAAGTGCTTCATAAAATGGGTATCGACGTAAAAGGCAAGATCGTTATAGCAAAGTATGGTCGCAGCTGGAGGGGAATAAAACCCAAAGTGGCACAGGAACACGGAGCAATAGGCTGCATTATTTACAGCGATCCCACCGATGACGGCTATTTCCAGGGGGATGTTTACCCGAAGGGATCTTTCAGGAATGAGTATGAGGTCCAGAGGGGTTCAATAATTGACATGCCCATTTATCCCGGTGATCCGCTGACCCCCGGTACAGGTGCCCGGAAAGACGCAAAAAGGCTCGACAGGTCAGAAGCCGGGAGCCTTCTAAAAATACCTGTCCTGCCAATCGGCTATCATGATGCCGCCCCCCTGCTCGAAGCCCTTGGAGGACCCTGTGTTCCCGCTGACTGGCACGGCGGCCTGCCATTCGCAATCCATACAGGACCCGGGAAAACGACGGTTCACCTGAAACTCTCATTCGACTGGGAGATTGTGCCTTGCTATGATGTGGTTGCTAAAATCAGCGGTTCAAAGTACCCTGATGAATGGATCATCCGCGGGAACCATCATGATGCCTGGGTCTTCGGCGCAGCCGATCCTATAAGCGGACTGGCAGCAATGCTCGAGGAAGCAAGGTCGTTCGGCGAGCTGCTTAAATCGGGCTGGCGGCCTGACAGGACCCTTGTTTATTGCGCATGGGACGGAGAGGAGCCGGGCCTGCTGGGATCAACCGAATGGGTGGAGGATCATGAGGCCGAGTTGAAGAACAAGGCGGTCATCTATATCAACTCCGACAGCAATGGCCGGGGATTCCTTTATGCCCAGGGATCGCAGGCCCTCGAGCCGTTCATGGATGAGGTGGCAAAACAGGTAACCGACCCGGAAACGAACGTGAGTGTATTCGAAAGAAGAAAAGCCGTTGAGGCAATATCTGCGGGGAACACCGAAGCAAAGAGAAAGATCTGGAATGAACGGGAACTCACCCTCGAAGCCCTCGGTTCAGGATCTGACTTTTCTTCATTCATCCAGCATGCTGGGATTCCCTCGATAAACCTGGGATACGGGGGAGAGGATGCAAGCGGGGATTATCATTCCATCTACGATTCCTACAGCATGTTTGAAAGATTCAAGGACCCGTCATGCCGGTATGGGGTAATACTCGCTCAAACAGCCGGACGGATGGTCCTCAGGATGGCAGGCGCCGACCTCCTGCCTTTCGATTTTACTCATCTTTACAGGACCATCGATTCCTATTCGAAGGAACTCGAGTCGCTGCTGAAGTCGAGCCGTGAAAAGAATGATCTCGAAAACCTCATCATAAGATCAAATGGCTATAAGATCGGTGAAGACCCGACGAAAGGGTACAACCTTCCGGATGTGAAACCTGAAGTCCCCTACCTCGATTTTTCACCTCTGCAGAATGCGTTGCACCAGCTGGAGAAAAGCACCGACAGCCTCAATGCTGCTTATCGCAAAAATATCAGGGAGGACTGGGCCGGGGAAGCATTCAACCAATCGCTCTTCAGGGCTGAGCAGCAATTGTTAAACGAATCCGGTCTGCCGCGGAGGCCCTGGTACAAGCATACCATTTATGCCCCGGGGCTCTATACCGGTTATGATGTCAAGACACTACCCGGCATCCGCGAGGCGATCGAACAGAATAACTGGGATGAAGCACAACAGCAGATCGAAACGGATGCAACTTTCATTTCCCGGCTGGCACGGTATTTAATGGACCTTTCTTCCGGGGAAAGCGGTGATCCCCTGAAAACCCATGATCCAGGCGGCATGATCAATAAATCGCTGGGCGGTAATGTTTTTGTCTTCGATCCGGGAATGGATATGAAAATGATCCAGAATGTGATCGATTCAGTATTTGCCAGGCAATCGACCGACAGCAGTGAATTCAGCACCGGCCGGTATGCCTTCATGTTCAGGCCGGGGAGATACCAGCTCGATATAAAAGTTGATTACTATATGCAGGTTATCGGGCTTGGGGATTCGCCCGAAGATGTCGTGATCGAGGGAACCGTGAGATCGAACACAAAACACTGGAACAGCGTGCTGACAAACTTCTGGCGTTCAGCCGAGAACCTTACCGTAATCCCGCCGGCAGACTCTGCAATGGTGTGGGGAGTTTCACAGGCGGCACCACTGAGAAGGGTCCATATAAAAGGCAACCTGAATCTATTCGATAAAGGCTATGCCAGCGGCGGATTCCTTTCTGATTCAAAAGTCGACGGGACCGTTTCATGCGGTCCGCAGCAGCAGTGGTTCACCAGGAATACTGACATGAGAAGATGGGCCGGCGGCAACTGGAACATGATGTTCGTCGGGGTCCCGCAGGCCCCGGCAGAGAACTGGCCTGAAAAACCTTACACCGTTATCGGCAAAACGCCTTTAATAAGGGAAAAACCATTCCTGGCAATTGATGAAGAAGGGTTTAAGGTTGAAATCCCCGGAATAAGGCAAAACAGCTCCGGACCAGGTTGGACCACCGGGAGCGAGGTGGAAAGAACGATCCGGATGGATAAGTTCTACATTGCAAAACCCGGGGCCGGCATTGCTTCAGATATTAACAAGGCCTTGCAGGAAGGAAAGAATATCCTGCTGACACCCGGCAGGTATTTCCTGGACCAAAGCCTCAAGGTGAAAAATGCCGGGACACTGGTCATCGGGACTGGCTTTGCGTCACTCATACCGGTGAACGGAACTCCGGCCCTGGAGATCTCAGACGTCAATGGGGTGATAATTTCCGGTATCACCATCGATGCTTCAAAGACTTTCTCCGAGAAACTGTTCGTTGTCGGAGAGCCAGGTTCCCGGAACTACCACGTCAATGACCCGGTGTTCCTGTATGACATATTCTTCAGGGTTGGCGGGCCCTTCGAGGGCACTGCAGGCAGGTGCATGGAGATCAACAGCAATGATGTTTGCATCGACCATACCTGGATATGGAGAGCCGATCATGGAAAAGGGGTGGGCTGGGAAAAGAACAGGTGTGCCAACGGGCTTGTGGTAAACGGGGACAATGTCACGATATACGGCCTTTTCAATGAACATTTCCAGGAGTACCAGACCCTTTGGAACGGGAACAACGGAAGAGTATATTTTTACCAGAGTGAAATGCCTTACGATCCTCCTTCTGCGGAGACATGGAAGCACGACGGCATAAATGGATACGCTTCTTACAAGGTGTCGGATAAAGTAGCAAACCATGAGGCCTGGGGCCTCGGGATCTATAATGTATTTTATGACGCACCGGTTATCGTCGACAATGCAATCGAGACTCCTGCAGCGCTCGAGGGCAAGATCCACCATAAGATCATTTTCTGGCTGAACGGGAACAAAAAAAGCATCGTCCGGAGCATAATCAACGGCAAGGGCGGCAGCGTGTCTGAATCGCACAGGAAGGCAACGATGGACTGAAAACTGCCCGTTATCTCTCGGATCTCCGAATGGCTGAAAAGGACTTTATTAAATCTTAACTGCCTCAGAATGAATTTAAAATTAACCATCGCATCAATCGCATTACTGACCTTCTGCTTTTCGGCAGAACATGCATCCGGCCAGCAAAAATTCACACCTTTCGCTTTATGGAAAGACGTCAATGGGAACATCATAAATGCACACAGCGGGGGGATCCTTCATCACAATGGAAAATATTACTGGTTCGGAGAGATAAAGAAGGGAAAGACCTGGCTTGTACCCGGCCAGGGCTGGGAGTGCTACCGTGTTGCTGCCGGGGGAGTTTCATGCTATTCCTCGGAAAACCTTTACGACTGGAAGTACGAAGGTGTGGCCCTTGCTCCCGATACGAAAGACTCATCGAGTGATATCCACACGAGCAAGGTGCTGGAACGGCCAAAAGTCATTTACAATGAGCCAACCGGGAAATTTGTTATGTGGCTGCATATCGACTGTGAGGATTACAAATGCGCCCGGGCAGGTGTCGCAATCAGCGACCGGCCGGAGGGACCCTATAAATACCTTGGCAGCATGCGTCCCAACGGGCAGATGAGCCGTGATATGACACTTTTCCGGGATGATGACGGGAAAGCTTATCATATCTTCTCATCGGAGAATAATGAAACAATGCACATCAGTCTTTTAACCGATGATTACCTGAAGCCATCCGGAATTGAAAAAAGGATCTTCATCGGTCAGAGCCGCGAAGCCCCTGCCATGTTCAAGCACAACGGCAAATATTACCTTATAACATCAGGCTGTACCGGATGGTCACCCAACGCTGCAATGCTGGCCACAGCCGACTCTGTCATGGGAAGCTGGAAAGACCTTTACAATCCGTGCAGGGGCCCTCAGGGAGACATAACTTACAATTCCCAAAGCACATATGTTCTGCCGGTAGCCGGTAATCCTGACCAGATCATCTTCATGGCTGACCGCTGGAACAAGACCAATCTCGAAGACTCGAGATATGTCTGGCTTCCGATGAATTTCAGGAACGACTCGGCAATTATTGAGTGGAAGGATTCATGGAGTTATGATGCCGTGCTTTCCCTCAGGGGAATTAAGGAGAGCTACAGGCTTACAGGAGCAAATCTTGTGGCTCTTTCGGAAAAGATCCTCTACAAGCCTGCGCCCCAGGAGGATATGTATATGTATCTCCTTCGCCCTGCCAAAAAGGCAACTCATCCCCTGCCCGCTATCATTTACTTCACCGGGGGAGGCTGGGTTGGCGGACAGGTGGAATACCAGATTGCAAATGCCGCATGGTTCCGCGACCAGGGAATTATAGGCATAACAGCAGATTATCGTGTTAAATCACGTCACGGAACGACACCCCTGGAGTGCATTGAAGACGCGAAATCGGCAGTTCGTTATGTGAGGGCCCATGCAAAAGAACTGGGTGTTAATCCCGAAAAGATCATTGTAGCAGGCGGATCAGCCGGAGGACATATCGCGGCATGCACCTTCCTCGACGGCGGGGATGCGAAGGGAGAAGACCGGAACATAAGCTCAAAACCCAACGCCCTTGTACTGCATAACCCGGTGCTGGGTGAAGGTTTCGGGGCGGAATTCTTCAGCCTTCATCCGGAATTCTCACCAATCCTCAACATAAGGTATGGCTGGCCCCCGGTCATAATCTCAAACGGTACAATTGACCAGACGACTCCGTATGCCTGCGCGGAAAAATTCACCAGGCTTATGAAAGAGGCCGGAAATACCTGCGAGCTGATCACTGTAAAGGATGCCGACCATTCATGCGACTGGCCGGTGACCAATCCGAATTTTCTGCCGACACTGAGGCGGATGACACAATTCCTCAGGGAGCAGAAAATAATAGAATAGGTTATTCAAAATATAACCGTGAGCGCCGGACAAATTCATGTTTTAAAAAATCCGGGAGACCGGACCGGGGTTTATGATGATGAAACGGTCTTAGGAGAAAGGATAAAGCTAAATTATTGATGGTCCTGCCCAGGGTGATTATACTGACCTTCGTAATTGTCATTCTGATCCCGGTAACCGGCTGCAAGAAGAATGAACCTTCAGACTCCGTTCTGGTTACCACCGACGGTATTGATCTCTTCGCGGAAGGGATCTGGGTCTTCAAAGGAACAATAGTAAGCATGGGAAATGAAGGGATCATCTCCCACGGGTTTTTCTGGTCGGAATCACAAAATCCTGAGACTGACGGGATTGTTATAGACCTGGGTCCCGGAACAGGTGCCGGAACTTTCAGCAGCATCGTTTATGACTGCCTCCAGGCAAAAACTTACTATATAAAAGCTTTTGCAAAGGCTGGCACCGCGTTTTACTATGGTGAAACACTGTCATTTGCCACACCCGATACATTCAGGCGGCCGGTGATAGACATCGACCACAATATCTACTATCCGGTCAGGATAGGCAGCCAGGTCTGGATGGACAAGAATCTGCAGGCAACTCGTTATCCCCACGGAACGTCTATCCCAAAGGTTGAGGACCCGGCCACCTGGTTCAGCTTTTCATTGTATTCTCAGGCATACTGCTGGTATAATAATTTTGGCGCAATCGGGGCGGTGTACGGTGGCCTTTACTCCTGGCCCGCAGCGATGAACATTGCTTCGGAAAATGACATAGGGCCCGGAAGGATCCAGGGTGTTTGCCCCGATGGATGGCACCTGCCCGGTGACGATGAGTGGAAAGAGCTCGAGATGTACCTCGGGATGAGCCAGGCAGATGCCGATGGTGAAGAATGGAGGGGTTATAATGAAGGCGGAAAGCTGAAGGTCACAGGGACCGATCTATGGCAGGTTCCCAATACCGGGGCAACAAACGGAAGCAGGTTCAGCGCCTTTCCTGCAGGTTACCGGGACGGGGGCGGCAGTTTCAGGGATCTTGGCCTGACAGCAAGGTTCTGGTCCGCATCCAAAAGAGGCGATTACGCCCTGATCCGGCAGCTTGATTATAATTCCTCCCGGATCTTCCGTGGGACAAGCGGCCTCTATGAAGGACATTCTGTACGCTGCATCAGGGATTCGGTCTGACCTAAAGGAAAAGTATACCTACCGGTTACACAGATTTATTTGACTTCACCTTTTCCAAGGTGTAACTTTATGTTGGTCTTCACCTTAGACCTGCAATTATGAAAAAATTATTGCTTGTTTTGGTCACACTGGTTCTCTTTTGTTCATGTATCGACAGCCAGTGGTACTGCAGGAAGTATGGAGTCACCGCCATCGACAAGCTCTCCTTGGAGCAGCTCAACGAGTCCCTGACATGGGCAAAGAACGGTGCCACGGGCGGTTGTGTTCTCTCCGTTGCGGGGGCAATAGGAATAGTTGCCGGAGGATATTTTATTGCACACTCAAAAAAGGTTTACCCCGAAGCGAATGATGTTACTAACCTGCAGATGACTGGCGTGACGCTAATAGTTCTTGTCATACCTGTTGAAATCATCGGGCTGGCAAAGCTCGGGACCGGCAACAGCCGCAAAAAAGCGATCCTGGAAGAGTTAAAGCGGAGGGATGTGAAGCTGGGAGTGACCCTGGGCCGTCCGGGAAAAAACCTTGCAGATCCGCAGGATTCTGTGGCAGCATGTCTTTCGATTAAGTTCGGTTTTTGAATAATGCCGGAATTGTGCATTTTAATTTCCACAATCTCTAAAATTGTTTTGCATAATCCTTAAATTTATGTCCTAAAATCAGGAGGGAATATGAAAGGAAATAAAAAGCTATTAGCCGCATTGAATTCGCTGCTTGCAGACGAATTAACCGCTGTCAACCAGTACATGGTACACTCCGAAATGTCCGCAAACTGGGGTTTTGAAAAGCTTCACAAGCATTTCGAAAAACGGGCGATAGATGAGATGAAGCATGCAGAAATGCTTATAGGAAGAATATTGTTCCTGGAAGGATTGCCTGTCGTCTCAAACCTGAAAAAGATCAGCATCGGCGATGTTGTCGACGTACAGCTGAATAATGATCACAAGTCGGAGGAAGAGGCCATCAAATCCTACAATGACGCCATTGCGCTTTCGGAAGATGTCAACGACCGCGCCACCCGCGATTTCCTTCAGGGTATCCTGAACGACGAGGATAAGCATATCGATGGAATTGAAGAGCTGCAGGACCAGATCAAACAGATGACGCTGCCGGTGTTCCTTACCACGCAGGTTTAGAAAGGCTGGCGTGGGTTTTGCAGGTCTTGCGGTTTTGCAGGTCTTGCGGGTCAGGTGATCACCATCTCATCGCACTCACTGAAGTCGCAGATATTGTTATCCTTCATGAAGCGGACCCTCCGGTGGGCGATCGAGAGGCACTTAATGTAATCCCCGATATCAGCCACCCCGGAAGGATTCCTGACAACCAGCGGGATCAAACCTAACTTACCCACATCGCCGGTCACCTGTATTTTAGTTTCACAGGCGAAGCACATTTCATTTTTTATCTCCACCGGATCCCCGACCTCCGGAATGGAATCAAGCGTGATTACCGGCAGATCGGTATGATCGATTACATTGAACGGCTTAATTTTCATCGTTTTAAAAATCTGTTTGCAAATTGGCTGCTGCAAATTGGCTGCTGCAAATTAGCTACTGCTGGATAAAATATCTTCTCCTGAAATAAAAGGCGACATTTACCAGCATGATCATTACCGGGACTTCGACAAGCGGCCCGATTACAGCTGTGAAGGCTTCGCCGGAATCAATGCCGAATACCGAAATGGCGACGGCGATGGCCAGCTCGAAATTATTGCTTGCCGCAGTAAATGAAAGGGTGGTCGTCTGCTCATATGTGGCCCCTATCCTTTTGCTCAGGAAAAACGAAGCAACGAACATCACCAGGAAATAAATGATGAGCGGGATGGCGATCCGTACCACATCAAGGGGTATCCTGACTATGTATTCCCCCTTCAGCGAGAACATGACAATTATCGTGAACAGCAGTGCGATCAGGGTCAAAGGACTTATTTTTGGAATGAACCGGGTTTGATACCACTCCGTGCCCTTTGTCCTGATCAGAATGAACCTGGTAAGGAACCCTGAGATGAAGGGTATCCCAAGGTAGATGAAAACACTCCTTGCTATCTGTCCGATGGTGATCTTCGCAACCGTATCATTTACTGGCAGTCCGAACCAGGCAGGAATAACGGCAATGAAAAGCCAGGCGTAAACGGAGAAGAACAATACCTGGAATATAGAGTTGAATGCCACCAGGCCTGCCGCATATTCCCTGTCTCCCTTTGCAAGATCGTTCCACACTATTACCATCGCTATGCAACGGGCAAGTCCGATAAGGATCAGGCCGTACATGTAGTCGATATTGAATCTCAGGAATAGGATCGCAAGGACAAACATCAGAACGGGTCCGATTACCCAGTTCTGTACCAGGGAGAGGCCCAGGACCCTTGTATTCCTGAAAACGTCGGCCAATTCTTCATACTTTACCTTGGCAAGCGGAGGATACATCATCACAATCAATCCGATGGCTATCGGGATGTTCGTAGTACCGGAAGAGAGGCTGTTCCAGAACCTGGCGATCCCCGGATTGAGCCATCCCGCCCCAACACCGATAAACATGGCAAGGAATATCCAGAGAGTGAGGTACCTGTCGAGAAATTTTAATCTGGCGTTCATTATGGCTTGGATTATCGGGTAATTAAATCAACAGCAGTTTGACGATGATCCGGAGCAGCTGCAGGTGGGTTCGGAATTCCTGAGTATCCCATTGATTATCCCGGCCGCGCATCCGACCCCCGACCTGACCGATATGGCCTGAACCGGACAGTTCAGTGCACAGGCCCCGCATTCCATGCAGTAATCTTTCCTGATGATCCGGGCCTTCCTTCCCGAAAGTTCAAATACTTCGTGAGGACAGACTTTTATGCACATCCCGCATCCGTTGCAGGTATCTTCACACAGGCTTAGAGTGACAACATCAGGCAGATATAAAAGATCTTTCATTATATATCATTATATCAGTTTACCAATCACATGCAGAATAATGCCGGTTAAAGCAAAACCAGCCTGAACGGGCACAAACAGCTTCATCTCCTTCTTTACTCCCGACAGGGATGTAAAGGTTGAAGATCCCGTAAAATTCATCGCGACAAATGATGAAACAGCACCCATGATAAAAAACCATGAGGCCATTGTAAGCAGGTTGTGCCCTGACGACCCGAAAATTAAATAACCGAGGAAGACAAGGGCCCCGGAGAAAAATCCCTTCAATGAAAAAAACCGTCCGGGAATATATGGCAGAAACATGGGGGTGATGACAATTCCGGCGAAATATGCAAGGAAAACCAGCAAGAGCGACCTGGCGCCTTCCCCGCCATAATCCCTGTAGGACAGGCCTTTGCTGCTCAGTCCGGATAACAGGAACAGGACCAGCATGGCCCCAAGAAGGTAGAACTTACCATAAATGAAATCGTTGGGAATGAGCTTTATCCTGTCGGCAAAGCCGAATTTAATCTTTCTCATTTCCCTGTCGGCGCGATACCCGTCCTTAATGAATTGCCTGATATCGGAAGCACTCACCGGCCCGTAATGGACATTGAATCCCGTCTCTTCCCTGACCTTGTGAGCCGCAACCCCGGTCGCACCCAGTTGCGGAAGGATAAGCCGCCTGTGGCTGACAACTTTTTCAAGGGATGTAATTTTTATCCGCCTCACAAGCTCCTTTGTGCCGAAGGTACCTTTCCCCGCAGCGCACCACACATTAACCCCCTTTGTATCGAGAACCAGGATCCAGGAGTCGGCCCCTGACAGGTTTTTCCGCAGGTGGTCGAATGAAAGCTTGTAGTTGGCGGTCACAAATACATCTGATCCGGAGTCAGGCGTGCCTGCTGCATATAGCCCGGGCTCAACCTTATAGTTATTGCGGTTAATGCCCCACCTGACCATCACTGCACCCCGGAAATCCGAAGTGTTCAGCTTAGTGCCGACCTGCGGGATCTCCAGGCCCGAATGAATTATTTTTCCTTCAAAATAAGATGCTCCCATACAGTGTGTTCGATATTGTTGCTTGCTTTAATTTCGCTTTCCGGGACCATGATGCCTGCTTAACATAAAGAATCCTGTTTCCTGATCTCAAGAAAAAAATCCTCGTAAAGCTGAAGATATTGCCTGATCCTTTTGCAGTTGAGACAATAGTTTATCTTCAGTCCGTCAATCTCGCCTTTTATTAACCCAAGATCCTTAAGTTCCTTTAAATGCTGTGAAACGGTAGTCCGCCCAAGGGGCAAATAACCGGAAATGTCGCCTGAGATACAGGTTTTCGCCTCTGCAAGGTATTTCAGGATTGCCAGCCGGGCCGGATGGGAAAGGACTTTGGAAAACTTTGCCAGTTCCTGAAGTGATTCATCAAAATGTTCCGCTTTATTCATTACCAGGTTTCTAATGTCGCAAACATACGACATAACAAATTAATTTCAAAAAAAAATCCAGGAATTTCTAATCCCTAAAAGATCAAACCCTTGAATAATTCCCTGATCAGAGCAGGGCGGGCCAGCTTTGGGTGAGCGTTCCAGTATGGCTTCAAGATTGTATTTGACTTCCGCTTTTTGAAGGCGTAACTTTCATTTAAATATTTATCCCGGACAAGCAACTTACTTTTCAATCACTTAATTCACAGCAGGATGAAATCTATAATATGCCCTTCCCTGGCCGTTTTGTTTGTAATCAGTTTCTGTGTCAGCGTATCGGGGCAGGGTAATCTGAGCGTTTCAGCCGGGGCGGGGATCCCCGAGCTGTTCAATTTCGGACTGCAATGCAGGATATCGCAGGTAAAGATCGGTATCGGCTATGGATTTTTTCCATCGTCTGGCTCAGGTACAGATCCTTATGAAGAGTTTTATTGGGGAGCACTTAATGCGTATTCAGCTGATCTCTACTATCACTTCGGAAAAACAGGAAAAATATCAGGACTGCGCCCGTGGTATGCAAGATCAGGATGCGTTTATACAAACGAGGAGCGTAATGACTGGATTAAGAATGCTCTCCTGATAACTGCAAGGATAGGCCGCGATCTCTTTTTTTCCAAAAGGACCGGGATAAGCTTTGACGTGGGAATTAATATGATCCATTACGTTGACGATCCGACTGTCCCAGCTTATTTTTCATTGTTCGGACTGCCCGGGTTCGGGGTAAAGTTGTTCGTCAGGATATGAAAGGTTAAGAACCTACACAGAGTGACATGGAGTTACATGGTCGATAGTTACTCTCCCTGTGTGGAGAAAGTACTGTAATCGCCAATAAATATTTATCAAGCCCATTCTCAATTATTTTGTTTATTGTAAATTAGTCATACATTAATCTAAACCCCCCGGAAAATGAAAAAGATCTTTTACCTACTGTTGATTCCAGGCATGATAATCTCATCCTGCCAGCCGAAATCGAATGTCACCCCGGTTGACCTTACGGCTGCAAGAGATGATGTTGCCAAATTGCTGGATAAGTTCGATGCAGGATTGAAAGGCAAAGACGCAAACGCCGTGATCGCCCTATTCACCGATGACTGCCTTGCATGCGGGACCGATCCCAGGGAAGTACTTGGCAAAGCCGACTGGTCTGCCATGCTGACCCAGGCCCTTGCCGACACCACCGTTGATATGAATTACACAGTCGACAAAACAGAGATCAAAATTTCAAGTGATGGTAATTCGGCTATTGCCATGGAACAAGCCTTTTTAAGATCTTTTAGTGACAGGATGCCTTGCCGTATAATATACCATGCAGTAAAAAACGACACTGACTGGCAACTGAATTTTATAAGCTTCAGCTTTATCCCAAACAACGAGGATATCTCAAAGCTTAATAAGGCCTTGGAATAAAACCTGCTGCTAATTAATTTATTCAGGGTAACTCTCTCAAAGAGTTAAATCCGGGAACACTACCTGTAGGCAGTCAGACCCAAAGTTCGTAAAGAAATGATAATGAATCATATACCTATGCGCTCTTTGCGGTTAAAAAATAACTTTAAAGGCAGTCTCTTCATGATCCGGGGCCGTGCACCTGCTTTCCTCAGGATTCTCACTTCCGGATAGCCAGCATATTCAGGATTCAGGCTGCCTGAAGCAGTAATGTCATAAATTCATCGTTTTCCTTAAATAATCCCTGCTCATCTTAAGGCTCTCTCTCAGCGGCCTGGTCGTAACAAAACCATTTTCGTGGGCAAGCTCAATGACTGCGTCTCCCTTGAATTTAATCTCCTTGAGGACACCGGCAATTTCCGTGAAATTTACATTCCCCTCCCCGAGCGATTCGGACCATTTCCCGTTGCTGAGCTGATCGCGAAGGTGCAGGAATATTACCTGGCTTCCGAACTCATGCAGGAAATCAATCGGGTTTATCCCTGCCCTGAGCAGCCAGTTCAGATCGGGACCGAGCCTTACATCGGGAATTCTTTTGAGTGTTCCTCTCAGATCGTACATATTGTCCGCAACCTCTCCAACATGATTATGCAGGTTGAGCACAATTCCCCTTTTCTCACCCAGGGAGATGATCTTTTTAAGCAGTTCCGCCTGTGTGTCAAACTCCTCTTCAGTCTTCTTCCTTCCCCGGGGTGCCCCGACGGAGACTCCGAATGTCCTTCCTCCGACCGAAGCCATGTTAGAGAAAATGAGATCAACATCCTCGTAGATCTTGTTAGTGGAATTTTTGTCCCACATTTCTGCCCCGTATGAGCTTCCCAGGAGCCTGACCTTGTGCTGTTCAATAAGCTCCTTTATCTGCTTTGTAAAATTTGTGCTTCTGAGTGGCTGCTCCATAGTTTCCACGCCGTCAAAGCCTGCATATGCGGCATCGGAAAATATCTGCCCAAGGATTGGCGATACGTCATATCCGGGTTGTTTGGCAGCATACACCCAGACGTGTATCCCGACAAATGTTTTAGGGGTGGATGTTGTTTTTAATGAGGGGATCATGCTCCCTTTTGCTGAAAGGGATAATGCTGCCATTGAGATGGAGGCATTCCTGAGAAAGTTTCTTCTGTTCATATTTCTGGATTGATTATGTTACTGCCTGAGATCCCGCACGGGAGCCCGAACCTCTTTCCGAACCGGTCAATTATGGCTTTAATTTTATCATCGAGGAGGCTTGCTGATCTCTCGATCCATTCCTGCGGCATCTTCCTGTAATAGGCCTCAGCAATTCCCCCGGCTATGCAGGCCAGCGTATCACTGTCGCCGCCGAGCCAGATGGCTTTCCTAACAGCATCTTCATAATTCTCCGATTCCAGGAAGCAGATTATCGCTTCGGGAACAGTCTTCTGGCAGGTTTCATTAAAGCTGTAAAAAGGCTTGATCCCGGCAAGCGTCCTGCTGAGGTTATACGAATAACTCTTTTCGATGAATTTCCTGATTTCCGCTTTATCATGGCCGGTCCTTGCCAGGAATATGGCTGCAGCTACCACTTTGGCCCCTTTCTTGCCTTCCGGGTGAGAATGTGTAATGGAGGAGCTCCTTTCTGCCTCCTTCAGGGTTTCCCCCAGTGAGTCAAATGCCCACCCGACCGGTGAGACTCTCATTGCAGAACCGTTCCCGAAGCTTCTATAGGGCATGGGGTTCTCCATGTGAATCCACCTGCTGAACCACTCACCGTATCCCTTTCCCGGGTAGTTCAGGGCATACTCCCGGACAGTTTCGGAATAGTTCCTGCCTGACAGGATTGCATCAGCTATTCCTGCCGTTAGCACCGTATCATCCGTAAAACCGGAGCCTGACGGGAACGGATCAAAATCGTATTTGTCAGTGTTCCTGAACTCGTAAGTGGAGCCGATTATGTCGCCGATTATTGATCCAAGCATCGCCAGTTTTATTTTAGGTGGAATGATAAAGGTAAAAAGTATTTTGTCTCCTCCGACACATTTTTACAACCATCACAGGGGCGAATCGGGACTGAACTGCTCCCGTATGCCATTAATAGTTTATATTTACTTATCAATCTGTCGTGATGAAATACAAAGTCCTTAAAAAACAGCAGATCTCAAAGATGTGTTTTGCCTGCGGCGTGAAAAATGAATTCGGGCTGCATGCAAAATTCTACGAAACAGATGCCGGAGAGCTGGTCTCCATCATCAGGCCTTCAGACCAGCACCAGGGTTATCCCGGAAGGATGCACGGGGGCATAGCGGTCACGATCCTTGACGAAACCATCGGCAGGGCAATTCGTTTCGGCAAGGATGAAGAGGTATGGGGTGTGACGCTGGAACTGAAAACACGGTTCCGGAAGCCCGTGCCTCTCGGGCAGGAGCTGAAAATAGTCGGGCGGGTTATCAGCGAAGGGCACCGTTCATTTGAGGGCACAGGTGAGATTGTGCTCGCAGACGGTACGATCGCCGTTTCGGCTGAAGGGAAATACATGAAGGTGGACATCAATAAAATAGCCGGTGATGCAAGGTTCGGTGATGACTGGTTTTTTGAGGGCGGTCATGATGATCCAACAGAGATTGAAATTCCGTAATGAGATCCGGGAAGTTGTACGGAATATCGATCTCCTTGTTTATACTGTTTGTACATTTGTATGCCTGAACAAATAATTCCACAGCTATGAAACGATTTATGTTTTTCCTGCTCCTTGCCGGGATCCTCTCTTCCTTTAAAAAAGATGAACCCAGGGTACTTCTCTTCATTGAGGACAACTCGATGGATCTGCCTTATATGCTTACGCATGAAGCGCTCAGGATGAGTGAAATACTGAAACAGTCGGGCTTAAGGGTCGTAGTGGCTACATTATCCGGTAAACCGATTAAGACCGATTCGATCACCGTGAAGCCTGATATCATGCTGAGCAACGTCGATATCAATGAGTATTCGGGATTTATACTTCCCTGCATGGCTGCAGGAGATACGATAGTGACCGATGAGGAGATCAGCTTTGTCAGAAAGGTTGTAAATGAGGGGAAGCCGATTGCTGCACAGACTGCTGCGGTACTGATACTCGCAAAAGCAGGCGTTCTAAACGGCAAGAAATATGCGTTCCCGCGAAATAACTCATTGAGCCCCGATATATTCCCGGCATTTAACAGCGGCATTTACAGCGGGATACGGATCGTACAGGACGGAAATATCATTACATCCGGATCCTGTCCCATGGAATCACGAATGACAGGGGGCCAGGATGGGACTGATGAGCTGACCCGGAAGCTGATTCAGGAAATAAAAGCAAGATCCAAATAAGTGCCCGTGCATCCAACAGATTCACCGGGAGGAACCAGTTCAAGACTTCGAGGGACGCATTTCCCTCCCAAAAATAATTAGCTGGCTGGCGCCTGTCAATCCTTCCTAAAATATAGAGGCTTCGCTTAAAGAATATTTTGCATTTTCCTGATATAGTTAAACTTTTTATTGAACTGCCTTTTACCTTGAATCTAAACTTACGTCTTAGATAAGGTAACAACCATATAACCTGACTAAATTTTAAGATACAGGACTCGAAATGAACGAATGACCACCGGACGCAATCCGAGTTCATTAAATAATTCCTCAATATCTGTCAATAAAAGACGTGAGTCGCCACCTCAAAAAAACCTACCCATGCGGAACCCCTTGCTTAAGTGCCTGATCTTCCCGATTGCAGGATTATTGGTTTCAATCCCGCTAAAATCGCAAATTTCCATTTCTGCATTTATCGATGCCGGGGAAAATAATGTTTCACGGGGCCCTTATGTAAAAACATCCATTCTGGGCGATATTCAATTTTCCGGAAGCACTTTAGAGGCGGGAAGTGTGGCTAATATCAGATATAGCGGACACAAGATCATTAGCGGAGCGAGTTTAAGTTTTGGACATCAGTTTTACATAAAAAAATTCAGTCTCGAAGTTGCGGGATTCTACCTGGCTAATCCGTTCAGTGACCTGATTCATGAATCGGACTGGGGAATACTGCTCAAATCGGGACAAAAACATTTTCAATATATGGCCGGCTTCGCCTTCAGAACATATAAAATTACCCGCGAGGCAATGAATAAATATGATATCGAGGCTAACACGAGCTTACATGAGAACTGGAATTTAGTTTACCAATTGGGGTATAGTGTCAAACCTGCCAATAACAAGTGGAATATCGGATTATCTGTCACCAACTTTGATCATTTCCTCATAAATCAGGAAACTAATCCAATGATTTATATAAGTGGCCATTACAAGATTTCCTCTGAATTGACCCTATTCTCGGAAGCCTGGTATAAAAATGCAGGAGCATTTAATCTTTATGCAAACTACTTTGGATTTTTCATTAGAACCGGTATGATATGGAAATTGAATTTAAAAAAATAACATTCTTAATCCTTGCATGCATTGGGCTTCCGGCCTGCGAAAAGTTTGAAGCCAAGGATTTTTTTTACCCCGATGAAACAGCTAACGAACGGTTCAGCCAATCGATGGTCTGGGATGCAAAATCTCCTTACAGGGAACTCGATGTGCCCCTGAATGAATATTCAATTTATGTAATGGCTGACAGCCATGTAGGGACAACTGATAATCTGGATTTCTTTCTTGCGGATGCAAAAAAAGGGAATGCCACCGCTGTGGTTATGGCTGGTGATCTGACTAACGGTCATCCAGAAGATTATCAAACTTTTAAAAGACATATGCCCCCCAGGGACTCCCTTCCGTTATTCCAGATTGCCGGAAATCACGACTACTTTTTTAACGGTTGGAAGCAATTTTACTCTCTTTTCGGATCAACTACCTATCTGTTTACTGTAAAAACACCCCAGGCAACGGATCTTTATATTTGCCTTGATTCAGGAAGCGGGACCATGGGAAGTTCCCAGCTGAAATGGCTCGAGAATACATTGGAATCAGAGAGGGCAAAATACCGGGATTGCATAATCTTCACTCATGTCAATCTTTTCCGTATCAGGCATACTGTTTCTACAAATCCGTATGTGGAGGAATTGCAGGTACTGTTAGAGTTATGCATTAAATATCAAATCAATATGGTTGTTGCAGGCCATGATCATGAGAGAAATGCAGCCAGACTGGGAAATACAACACATCTGACCCTGGATGCATTGCAGGACGGTCTGCCAAACAGCGGATATCTCATCCTGGGTGTAAAGGAAGGCACGATTGATTATAAATTTATCAACTTTTAACTTACTGTAACCCGGGCAATAACAGAAACCTAGAGTGTCGCTTTGATCAGCTTGAGGTTTACCTCAAGGCCTTCAAGGTAAGCATGTACCCATGGCTGAACATCACCCATGAACAACGGATCTTTCCAGATATATCCATGACTTCCTGCCTGTTCCATATTAAGAATGACCTTCAGCCGGGGAGCAAGGTTGTTGCTGCCCGGGTCTTTTTCAACCATTGTGATCAGATCTGAAAGTGCAGACTGAAGGTCCCCATGTACTTTTTCATCACGTGTTTTGAATGCCCTGGCTTCAGATAAGTTGCCGGAATGTGATTTCATAACAACTTCAGGATTGTTTGACCATTGTTCTCCTGTAATTCCTTCAATCCGGTAAATATTCTCCTTATATTCCTCAGTAAGCTTAATGGCCTCGTCAATCTTAAGAATCAGAGGCGATTTGGACCCGGCCGTAGCCAGTCCGGCATAAGCTTTTCCGACCCTGTTATAATTGGCACAAACTGACAGGCTGTCGAGGGTTCTTCCCTTTGAAACACCAATGGCAAGCATTGCTGTGAATGCAGATATCAGCGCCAGGAGGAAAAGGACCGCAACGGTATTATAGATATTATGGTTCTTATCCCTGCCGGTCACCAGCAGGAAAACCGGGAGAAACAGAATGAACGGCAAGGGAAGGCCTATCATGAGCCCATAACCGGAGCCGGGCCAATGCTGGACCTTGAAAAGTATGGCACTGAAAACAATAAAAGCGGTGACCCAGGCGACGATATAGAGGATCCTGTTCTCCTTTGTCCCCTGAGCCTTGTAATTGTCGAGGAGTGCGGCGGGAAGGAAGACAAGCACAAGCATCGATAACCCGAGTGTCAGTAATATTGATGCACCTGCCCAATGCTGGACTTTAAAAAGTATGCCCAAAAAGACCAGCAGTGTGTTTATAAGTCCGAGGATATATATTTTATTTTTCATCTCTGTTTACATTAAGATTTAGTTTTTGCTTACAAGGTCTCTCATCGCTGAATTCTCCGCTGAAAGGACGGAATTCTTCAGGAGAGCCAGGGAATGAAGTCCGGAGATCATCGATATATTTCTGTTTTCCCCGGTAGGTGCAGGCAGGAACGCTGAAGGAACAAGCAGGCTTTCCAGCTTTGCCAGTTCATCCGCCGTGATAATACCAGCCAGGTATGTTTTATATCCGGCCAGGGCAGCTTCAATTTCGGAACGGACCCTCTTCCCGGGATAAAGGAGATTTTGTACAGCATTAAGATCAAAAGGATTGGCCAGCGTTTCGTAATTGAGTTCCTGAACAACTCCCCTTTGAGCGACCTGGGCAGCATTCCCGGCAAGCTTACCCTCCCTTGTTTCGGAGACAGAGATAAGCTCAGACTCAGCTTTGGACAGGAGCCCGATCATACCGGCTGACTTTTCATGAAGCTGCTGCAGTGTCTTATACTCTGCTGAATCGCGATATTTTTCCATAAAGGCAAAGTTCTTATCATGCAGATAACCATACAGGGCTTTTTGCTGGTCAAGGTTGATATAATATCCGTTATCATACCTCCTTTCTGCATTCAGGACAGTCAGTGAACCTGGCAGGATTAGCGCCAGCGAACCCACAACGAGGAAGATAAATTCCGATTTAATGAAATTTTCGTTTTTCCAGGTTATCAGAGTGTACCACGGGAAAACTATGACAAACAGGGTGACTAATCCTGTCAGCATCAGAACTCCGGCCAGTTGCCATTGCTGGATCCTGGAAATAAGCCCGGCGAGGTACAGCATGCTCCCTATTGCGCCCAGAACGAATACGAATCTCTTCGGTTTGTTTTCCGGATCCCTGAGCCTGCTGTAAAGCAGGGAAGGAATGAAGAAAAGGATCCCGGATATCCCTGCCAGTGTCAGGACAAGTCCGGCTCCCGGCCAGTGCTGCACCTTGAACAGGATGCCGCCAATGAAGAACAGGGCTGCAAAAAATGCTGAGACGAAAAGAAATAATCTTTTAGAGCTGTGTGTTTCTTTCCAGAGCACACTCAGGGCCGACGGCATAAAAACAAATGCAAGTACCAGTGCGCCCAGGGTCAAAAGTGCCCCGGCCATAGGCCAGTGCATGATCTTGAGCAGGGATGCAAAACCAAACAATACCGTACCGGTAATGCCTGAGATCTTCATTGTGTTTTTCATTTTTCGGTATTTTAAATCAACTGCATAAAGTGTTTCTTCCTGTATTTCCTTAAGCCGGCGCCCGGAACCCATTTTCTGCCTGACCTTCCTGTAAGCTTCGGTAAATGGAAGCCCGGTCCCCATTTCATCCTCAATGTCACAGCAGATATGATCGATAAGGTCGTCGGGAAGATGTGAAAAGATTATTTCCTGGCTTCTCACATCGCGGCTGATCTGGTCAATATTGGCGAGAGAAAGCTCAGGCATGGCTCAGTCCGGGCTTTGGTTCGATTATCCATTGCAGTGAGTCGATATACTCCTTCAATTCCCTGATCTTTTCAGCCACAAGGGATTCTCCCTTGGGTGTAAGGGAATAGTAGATCCTGATGCGGTTATTGATGTTTTCAGATGAAGTGACCAGCACTTTTTCACTTTCCAGCTTATGAAGGATGGGATAAAGCGCCCCATACGTAAGCTTTATCTTCCCGCTTGTGAGCTCTTCCACCCTCCCGGTTATTGCATAGCCGTGCATCGGCCCTTCTTCCCTGAGAAGCTTCAGCACTATCGTCTTCAGGGATCCTTTAAGTAATTCTGCAGATATCATTTTTTTATATATATAAGATTCTAATATATTGCAAATATATAATATTAAATTTATATAATACAAATTTTTAAGATGAAATTTTCAGGAAGAGGGTCTGATTAATAGGGGCTTTTTGGCCCTTGGCCTGGCTGTTCAATAATATAAGTTACATTTGATCCGAGCTTAGCAGGTTTTGCTTTTCCCCCTTGGGGAAGGGGGTGTATACCTCCAATTTCCATTTAAGCCTTGAAACGGTATCTGCTGTAAGCCTTTCAGAAAATTATACTCCTTACCAGGCAGGCTGTATTAAAAGTCCTTCTTTTACCTTTGTGACAACCTTTGTGTCCCGATAATTATCGGGACACAAAGTTCAACACAAAGTCGCGCAAAGGCCATTCGATAATAAAAGTTTCATTTGATACATGGTTACTATTTTCCCCGGACCCTCCTGGAATGGGATATTGAAAGAGATTGATGACGCTTCTCTTACTCGAATTGCTTTGGAACGCCGCAGATCATCTTAAATTCCTTATCGGCTGAAGCATTCCTGTACTGATGCTTCTCGTTCGGATCAACCAACGCAAAATCACCGGCTTTGAGAGGGAACTCTTCACCGGCTTCGTTAATAAGGACCCCGTTCCCTTCAATAACAAAATTCATATGCTCATAGGGGTGATTATGGTAAGGAGTGTGCCCGTTGGGTTCAACAGTAAAAACCCTGTAGGAGTATACAGGAACCCCGTCTTCACTGCCAAGGGGCAGCTGTTTCCAGGCACCGGCGGCTCCTTCCATCTGTACCTTTTTCTTTTCTACAGAACTTAACGAAATTATTTTCATTTTGACTCTTTATATGTTGAGTACAAATATACTGAATCGCAGGATAAGCTCCAGGTATAAACCTTCATCCAGAAATAAGGCTACGGGATCTTGTCCCGATGGGACATGCCGATGGGATGCAACGGCTATAATTACACATTCCCCCCTGGCCCTGCCGGACTTCTCCGATTTTTGACTAAGCCTTATTTCAGCACGTAGTTTGTGCCAAACGATTATCCCGTCAGGGATAAAATATTGGTAGCAAACAAGCAGTCTTTACGGGCAGAGTCCCTTAGGGACGACATATAACACCTGCCTGATGCATAATTATTGCGCAGTGTAACCCCCGTCAATGGTATAGTATGAACCTGTGACAAATGAGGATCTCGGGGAGCTTAACCATAGCACCAATTCGGCAACCTCCTCTGAAGTGCCAAGCCTGCCGACGGGATGCAATCCTGACAACGAATTCAATGTATTCTCATCAAGGGTATTAGTCAGAAGAGGGGTCAAGATGTAACCCGGACCGACCGAATTTATGCGGATATTCTTACCGGCATATTCAATCGCAGCAGCTTTTGTGAGCCCGATGATCCCATGCTTCGACGCGACATAGGCAGGCGAGAATTTTGTTCCGACAATGCCCAGTATCGACGCCATATTGACAATGCTCCCGCCTCCCGAATTAATGATCGCCGGTATCTCGTAACGCATTCCATAGAATATTCCTGAAAGATTGATGCTGATAACCTTGTCCCACCCCTCTATCGGGTACTCTCCTGTTGGTGCCAGAGGGCCGCCGATGCCGGCATTGTTAAAGGCAATATGCAATCCGCCGTACTCCCTTACGGCCGACTCGACCAGTCCAAGGTTATCAGGTGGCCTGGACACATCTGCCCTGACAAAAAGAGCCTCCCCGCCTTCTGACCTTATCTGCCGGGCGCTCTCCTGACCGCCTGGTTCATCGATGTCGGATACGACTACCAGGGCTCCTTCCTTCGCATAAAGCAATGCCACTGCCCTGCCGATACCCGAGCCGCCTCCCGTAACGATCGCAACCTTTCCTTCAAGTTCATTCATGTGTCATTGTTTTATTAGTGTCAGGTTAAACAAAAAAGATTCAAGAGAGTTTAATTCATAATTACGAAATCTATTATTAGTGGTATACCAGGGTTAATCTGTGATATATGACAAACTACAATTTTAACCGGCAATTGATCGGGCCGCTCTTCCTGATACTGACGATCGAATATTTCCTGGCCCAGTTCATTGCGCAGCTTGGCTGGCCGGGATACAGTATCAGAGACCTCGATGTCAGCGCTCTAGGCATTACAACCTGCGGCCCGTTTATGGATCCGACCACAAAAGTCACCTTCCAGGTCTGTTCCCCCCTGCACCTGGTTATGAATGCCGGATTTATTCTATTGGGCATCCTCACGATCGCGGGTATGTTCCTGTCGCGGGGGGCGTTCCCAAAGCGAAAGCTTACCTCAACCGGAATTCTGTTCATAACCCTGGGTGGCCTGGGAGAAATTCTTGCCGGTCTCTTTCCCGGGAATGTAAACCTGGCACTGCATGCAATTGGTGCCCTGCTGCATTGGGTTATAGGAGGCACCGGCGTGCTGCTGATCGGATTTGGCATTTTGAGAACGAACAGAGCGGTTGCGATATTCTCTTTGATTTGTGCGGCAATAGTCATTATTGGCTTTTTCCTTTACGGGAACCATGTTTACCTGGGCCTCGGAAGAGGGGGAATGGAACGGGTGACCGCTTATCCCCAGACGATATGGCTGATAGTGATAGGTCTTATACTTTATAAAAGAAGTAAATCCGGAAGCCCTGCAATTTAGTTTCGCAGTGATCCCAGGCCTGTCCGGTGCGGGTGAGAATTCCTAAAACTCGATCATGAATGATGTTTTCCCGTCCTTAAGTGAGACAACCGAAACAGATCCGTTGTGAAGCTTCATGATCTCCTGGGAAATGCTCAGCCCTATACCCGATCCGCTCTCCTTTGTTGTAAAGAACGGAACAAATATCTTCTCTATGAGTTCAGGAGGTATCCCGGGACCATTGTTTGTGACGGCGATCAGGATCCTTCCCTGTTCTTTCGCAGAGATCCTGATGTCGACCAGCCTGTGTTCAGTGATTTCCTGCAAGGCTTCGATCGCATTGTTGACAATATTGATCATCACCTGGTTAAGAAGCTTCCTGTCTGCGATGATTGTCCGGACAGCCCGGTCAGCGGCTATATCGAACTCGATACTGTTTTCCCTCATCTTTTCGATGAATGCGATCTTCAGCTGTGCTATCCAGTCTTCCGTATCAAATTCGGCGAATTCGGGCTGGGGAATTTTGGAAATTTTCCTGTAACTGGTCACAAAGTTCAGCATCCCGTTTGTTTGTTCGCTGATCAGCCTTAAACCCGATACTGCAGTTTCTATGTCAGCATCACTCATCATCGACAGCTTCCTGGATTTGTCGTCCCGGGTAAAATGCATATAAAGCTCTTTCGACACCGACGTAATGGGTGACATAAGATTCATGATCTCGTGTGTCAGAACACTCATCAGCTTCCTGTATGACTCCAGTTCTTTTGTTTCAAGCTCCGACCTGATATCCTGAACGGATACCAGCTTCAGCTTTTCATTCTTCCTCATTATGCCGGTAGCCCTGAACGACAGAAGCTGTAGATTATTTGAGACCAGATGTTTATACATCGCGCTTTCGCCCGGTTTCAGCGTGCAGATTGCATCATAGAACGAGGGGTGTTTTACTTTGATCAGGTTTGGATTGGTCGAATCAGGAGAGATCCCGGCGTAATTGCATGCTGCCCTGTTTATCAGCTCCACTGAATTATCCCCTGTCAGAACCACGAGCCCGGTAGATCCATGCTCGATCAGGGTCCTGTAATATGATTCATTGTATTCATTCCTGAGCCTGATATCCTGAAAATGCCGGTTGAGGTTATTCATGCTTTCATAAAGCCTGGCAAGAGAGGTATTGCCTCCCGGCGTCTCAAAATTCAAGGTGGTGTCGTCGTTGCGAAGCGAATCGAAGAATAAGGCAATCGCTTTGTTCGGAGTATCGTAAATGGCCATCAGGATCCCGGAAATTGCCAGACCGGCAATTACCAGTGCGAAAGCTGCAAACCAGTGGTGACCTGCGATAAAGAACCCGGCGCCAGCACAAACCGGTATCTGAAGAAGCAGCAGGGAATTCCTGTATCCTGATCTTATGAACCTGTCAGAAGCCATATCTTTTTATTTTGTTATAGAGTGTCTGCCGGGTGATGCCAAGCTGCTCGGCTGTCATAACCTGGTTGAAATTGTTCTTCCTCAGTGTGTTGAGGATCATTCTTTTTTCCATGTCCTCAAGCGTTTCTCCCTGGCCGGCAGGGGCAAATTCCTCATCAAGGAAATTGAGGTCCCCGGGCCCCACGACCTTATCATCCGCAAGCAGTACAATTTTCTCCATTGTGTGCTGAAGCTCCCGGATATTTCCCGGCCAGGGATTCTTCTTTAGCTCCCTGACTGCATCGTCGCCCAGTTCGAGTCCCTGTTTTCCGTATTTTCTGCTGTAAACTTCAAAAAAATGCCTTGCGAGCTCTTCAATGTCCACGGTTCTTTCCCTGAGGGGAGGAAGATGTATCTGGATGGTATTCATCCTGTAAAGCAAATCCTTGCGGAACTGGCTGCCGGCAATCATCTCCTTCAGGTTCTTGTTCGTGGCGCTGATCAGCCTGAAGTCGACAGGTAGCTCCCTGGTTGAACCGACCGGGGTAACGATCCGGGTCTGAAGGATCGTGAGGATCTTCCCCTGCAGGTTAATCGGTATGTTACCAATCTCGTCGAGGAAAAGGGTCCCTTTTTCGGCCATTGTGATCCTGCCGATCTTGTCTTCGATGGCACCTGTGAAGGAACCCTTCTTATGCCCGAACAGCTCACTTTCAAAGAGCGATTCCGCGAGGGTTGAAAGATCGACTAGCACGAAAAGTTCATTGCTGCGCTTCGACAACCTGTGGATCTCCCTTGCCACCAGTTCCTTGCCTGTCCCGTTCTCTCCCGTAATCAGGACATTTGCATCAGTCGGTGCAATTTTGGCGATCACGTTCATGATTTCCTTCATCTGTGTCGACGAACCGGTAATGAACCTGCCGGACCGGTCAGAGTCTTCCCGGAAAAGATCTTCTCTCGACCTGAGCTTCGAAATCTCGAGGGTTGAGCTCCTGAGCCTGCATGCCGCTTCCAGGGTTGCCCGGAGCTTGTTGTTGTCCCAAGGCTTCAGGACAAAATCTGTAGCTCCTTCTTTCACTGATCTTACCGCAAGCTCGACATCCCCATAGGCAGTGATCATAACCACTTCGACCAGCGGCGCCATCTTTTTGATCTCCCTGAGCCAATATAAGCCTTCGTTGCCGGTATTGATGCCGGCTTTGAAATTCATATCAAGCAGAACTACATCGATATCGCCTGCATCGAGCACCGAATGCAGCTGCCCGGGGTTCGATATGGCCCTGACACTGTCAAAATCAGGTTTAAGAAGTAACTGTAGGGCATTGCGTACAGGTTGATTATCATCTACAATCAACAGCTTGTATTTTTTCATTGCAGGAAGGGTTTTCACCAAAAGTAAAATTTTTGTAGACACTATGTCAAAATTTTTTACTTCTTGATAATTGCACTTTTTATATATGGCTGATTATCCGGCTTTTAACTAATATGGCATGTTATTGGCATTGGACCGGAAAAACTGAAATCATGTTAAAGACTATCAACCTGACCAAGATTTTCAAGACCGAAATGGTCGAGACAACAGCGCTTACGGATGTCAATTTTGAAGTCAGGAAGGGGGAGTTTGTCGCAATTACCGGCCCGTCGGGATGCGGCAAATCGACCCTGCTCAATATACTGGGCCTTCTCGATACATCTGATTCGGGACAATATTTCTTCGATGGCGCCGAGGTTACAGCTTTCACCGAAAAGCAAAGGACCAACCTGAGGAAGGGAAATATCGGATTCATTTTTCAGAGCTTCAATCTCATTGATGAGCTGAACATTTTCGAAAATGTGGAACTGCCTCTCGTGGCAATGAATGAAGGAATTGCATCGAGAAGGAAAAAAGTCGCGGAGATGCTCGATTATATGAAGATAGGCCACAGGAAGAACCATTTTCCGCGTCAGCTATCCGGCGGCCAGCAGCAGCGCGCAGCAATAGCCCGGGCCCTTATAACCCGCCCGAAGCTTATCCTGGCTGATGAACCGACCGGAAACCTCGACTCGACTAACGGGGAGCATGTAATGCAGCTCCTCGAGGAGCTGAATGCGTCCGGCACCACAATCGTCATGGTGACCCATTCAGTCAATCATGCCGAAAGAGCCCACCGGATCGTGAGCCTCTTCGACGGGCATCTGGTAATGGAACGTTCCGACAGGATATTTGAGCCTGTAAAATAGTCAACACTTATAAAAATCCCGAAAAATGGCATCCCAGTCAATGTATATGCTTTTAAGGAGGATCTGGAAGGAAAAGCTGCTTTATTTGATCATTCTCCTGAACCTCGTAATCGGCTATGCCACCTTCATAATAATAAGCCAGTTCATCAGCGGCCAGTTCAATTATGACAAATTCAATAAGAATTATGACCGTATCTACCGGCTTCAGATTTTCATGGACCAGAAAGAGAACACCATCAAGCACACGTGGAGCGTTACAGCTGCAATGAGCCGGAAAGAGCTGGTCGATCTGCCGCAGATTGAAAGGATATGCCTGATGCACGATGTCGGTGACGTGAACAAAAGCGGGGTCTTTCTTTCAGCTGACAGGAAGAACCAGTTCCTTACCCCGTACGGTTATTTTGCTGACCAGACAGTCTTTGACATTTTCACCTTCAGGTTCATTGAAGGCGATATGAAAAATGCACTGAATATGCCTACCTCGATTGTCCTGTCAAAATCGGTCGCGACAAAATTGTTTCATGGTGAGGAAGCCCTGGGCAAAACAGTCTATGGTGAGAATAAGGGACTCTTTACCGTGACGGGGGTGTACGAGGATATTCCGGTGCATTCTACCTGGAAGCCCGCCTTCCTGCTGTCCATGAAATCGTTTGCCGCCCTTACAGGACGGAAGGGCTTCGAGACTGATTACCGGGGATATTCATTTTACACCTATGTCCTTCTCAAGCCGAACACGGATCCTGCAAGCGTTAATGATAAGATCTATGCCGCTTTAAAGGATTTCCGGAAGGAACACCATCCATATCTGCGTCCCATGTCAAAGCTCCAGGTCAATCCTTACTTTGAGGATGCGGTCTATGTCTTTCTCGGGCTTATTTCATTTCTTTCGGTGCTCATCCTGGTGCTCTCATCAATAAACTATATAAATCTCCAGACAGCCAATGCTTCGACACGATTCAGGGAGATCGGCATAAAAAAGACACTTGGGTTCAGCCAGAACCGGCTATGGTTCCAGTTCATCCTCGAATCAATGTCAGTGACATTTTTCGCGGTGACCTGCGGGTTTATCCTTGCACAGCTACTCATACCGGTGCTCAACAATGCGTTCGGTGCTGAAATTTTCCCACCGATAAGCGATAACTGGTTCCTGATCCTGATCGTGCTGGGCGTAACGCTTGTTACCGGGTTTCTCTCTGCCATCCATCCGGCTTATATCATTTCATCCTTCAGCCCGGTCGAGGCACTGAAGCAAAAATTCCTCACAGACAGGACAAACGGGATCAGTCTGAAAAAGGTCCTTGTCACCATCCAGTTTGCGATCTCGGTATTTATGCTGATCGTGGCTTTCATAATTTACCGCCAGACAGAGTATATGCTGTCAAGGAATATGGGTTTCGACAGTTCGAACGTCTTATATGCCAATATTGTCACTGACAAAAAAGGATCCCTGGAGCCTTTGAGGAACAGGCTTTTAAACCATTCCGAAATCAGGGATTTCTGCGAAGCAGATTATATCCCGTTCATACTCCCCGGGGGTGATGATCTCGAGTGGGAAGGCGGCAAACCCAATGAGAAGGTTTTTGTAAGATACAGCAATGTCAGCTATGACTTTGTCCCCACTTTCGATATGAAAATTATGACCGGAAGGAATTTCTCGAGGGAATTTCCTGCCGACAGGAACAAGTGCCTTATCAATGAGACAGCAACGAAGGTCTTTGGGTGGCAGGATCCCCTGACTAAAAGGATTAAGATCTCCAATCGTTATTATGAGGTCATAGGAGTTATTAAAGACTATATAGTCTCATCCGTCTTCAGCGCCAATGAACCGCATGTTTACAGGCTTCTGCCCGATTCCACCTTTTCGGATCACATTTACGCAGTCAGCTTTGCCGCCGGGAGGGAAAGGGAAGCCATGAAGACCGTGAAGGAGGAGTTCGGACAATTCCTGCCCGATGATGCATTCGAATTCAGCAGCATTCAGCTGCTGGTACAGAATGAAGATGCAGTGACTGCATTCCGGCACTTCAGGCAGATCACGAGCCTTGTCGCAATCCTTACGATAATAATCTCTTCAGTCGGCCTGTTCGGGTTGATACTTTTCCTTACCCAGAGAAAGATGAAGGAGATTGGCATTAGAAAGGTTCTTGGATTTTCACCCGCCAACCTCTATTACACCCTTTCATCAGAGTTCCTTAAGCTTGTGCTTGTCTCGCTCGCCATCGCATGGCCCGCATCGTATTATGTTTACAGGATCCTTCCCGGCGCCAGCAAGTATGGGGTCCAGATCTGGGAATTCCTCCTTGCAACTGTCATTATTTTCATTGTTGCGGCGGCAACCATTAGTTACCAGATCCTGCGTGCCCTGAGGGTGAGAACGACTGAGATCCTGAAGGATGAATAACCATGATCAACCCATGTACCAGGGCATCAATAGTTCTTTGCTGAAAATTTCAGCATTGCCCTCTCCTTTTTAGGGATCGCAATCGATGGTGCCACGATTATTTTGCCATCGATATCCTTCCTGTCACCGTTTACCCTGACCTTCCCGGTAAAATGCCAGTAGAGGAATTTAGTCACCTTCATGCACTTGCTCCCCTGCTTGATAAGCTCGTATGTGCAGCAACCCTGCGGACACTTGGGATAATCGATTTCCTGCACCCTCCCTTTCATCGAAAAGTTCCCCCTGGCATCTGCCTTGCCGGAAAAATCGGTGCAGGTGGCCAGCATTCCGTCTTTGGGATATTCCATGTGAAACTCAATGCTGCCGGTTGCCTTGTTCTTTTTATCGATGACAATGTGAAGGTCCGATATGGTTATCTTATACCTCGATCTCATCTTGTCGTTATCATCCGAGAAATCCACTGCTCCTTTGTAATCCCCCTCCGCAAGTATGGCATCAGCCACCACGAGCCTCGGATTGGCAGCCTGGTTATTGGTAAAATTGATGGTCACTACGTCGAGCCATTGCTTCTTATCCTTGTATTCGAAAAAGACGCTGTCTCCTTTATCGAGTGTTGCCAGCTGGCTTCTGTTGCCGGGCAGACATGAATAGACATACATCGCAACATTATCCGATCCTGAAAGATTCTTGACCATTACCGTCTTTGGCTTGATCTCCATGTTCCTTATCCTGAATATTTTGGCAGCCATATAGGGAATCCCGGTCGTCACGGTGTCGGCGGTGAATTTATCGTCGAGCCTGACAATGACCGAATGGGCATTTCCCGCAAGGTCGGCCAGTGAGGTGTCGATTGCTGCGAAGCCCTTCCTGTCATAGCACCATTTGATGTAATCGTGATATTCCCAGCCTATTCCCTTTGATCCCAGCTCTTTTAAATATGTATCGAGAACATACCGGGTATATGATGTTTTGCTCCCGGTAGGGCGAAGGAATAACTCCCTGAAATCAACGCCCTTGCCCGAATGGTACAACAGGTAGGCAAGGAAGCCTCCCGACGTGTACCAGTTCGGCTCCTCGTTGCAGTCGTCCCACGACCGGTGAAGCAGCGACGAAAGGTTCATGCTGCTCTCACCGGCATACTGTTCAGCCTCATAAGGGGTCGTTTTGGGATAAACGATCCTGTCGGCCTGCACAGCCAGCGATTCCCACCACCATTTTGTGGCAATATTGGCAGCCATCACACTATAGTAACTCTCTGTAACATAATGCAACAGCTCGTGACAGCAGGTTTTCTGGAGTGCTACCGATGAGGTCATGCCGCGATCGGGGGGAACGAGATTGTTTATTGTGATTCCCGACAGGCCCGTCACTCCGTCGATGGATCTCCCGTTCGGATCCTTTATGCTTTCGACATAAATATTGATTATACGGGGTATAGGATCGGGAGCTTTTTCCTTCAGCTCCTTTGCGTACGACGGGGACTTGTCCATTTTGTCTATCAGGCCCATGGAAGAGTATTTGTCAAATGCGGTCTGGAGATAGAGTCCCATATCCTGTATATAATACGGCACATCTTTTCGCGGATGACTGGCCTGGAGCGATACATATGCCGGATCGGTGTTTGAAGGAACGGCAGACTCCTCGTAATGTATCAGGAAGTTTGGCCTCGCGAATGTCTTGTCCTGTGAAAAAGCATGATTTATCAGAAAGAACAGGGTGAATAAAAAACAGGCAGGTCTTTTCATAAAAGAGTTTTTCTAAAAATAGGAGTTTTGTCCGGGTTTTCCTTGTCCTGAAGCCCTCTCCCTGATCAAATTACCTCACAATTCTCCGGAATGTACCGGAACATTGATTTCTGTCGCTACCGGGAGGTGGGTACAAAGCCCAGATAGTACCTGACATTATAAGTTTCACCTCAGAAGTTTTGGCAAGACATTTCAATAACCAAACTAAGCGGTATTCACCCCCTTTTATTTTCCCCCAAGGGGGAAATACAAAATCAACGAACACAGTCTATATAGTACTTCGGTAACCTTTGTGTGGCCTTAGTGAACCTTAGTGGTAAAATTTTATTTCTTGAAACCTGCCAACTGGCAAGCGGGGTTTAGGTGGCAGTGGATTATTGAGGCAAAAATAAACTTGACTTCGCCTTACGGGAGGTGTAAATTTAATTACCAAAATCTGACATTATGAAGGGTAAATTACTTTCCCGGTTTGACAGTGAGAATCTGAGAAAAGCAATGATCTATCTGGCCATTTCAATCCTGATGATCATTGCTTCACTATTCATTGGATTAGCAAAGGACAGTTCATTTGCAGCAATCCTGTTTTTCACCGGATGTGCCTTGTTTTTCTATGGCGCGTTGCGCCCCTGGGGAAGACCTGTTTATTACCTGGTACTTGATGTGGTTTCAGTTGTCGTGTTCCTGATCCTGGTGTTCACGGGAATAGATTATTTGGTGAAGTATTATAATCATGGTCATGAGGCTGAAGATGTTTCAATGACTCTTGCAGGTGTATGTATTGCAGCATTTTTTGCCAGGATTTT
>JGI20215J15232_1000006_pt1 | contig 133041 bp, 97 predicted proteins | sample WetSurMetagenome_2_FD_15232 | JGI IMG/M metagenome (IMG submission 15232) | reverse complement strand
GGCATTTATCCCTAGGGGCATTTATCCCTAGGGGCATTTATCCCTAGGGGCATTTATCCCTAGGGGCATTTATCCCTAGGGGCATTTATCCCTAGGGGGCATTTACCCCATGCCTCCAATAAACAATTCAGACCTAATCAACCTGAATTCAGATCTCATTTCCTCTTTGACCCTGCCCCTTTCTCTCTATTGTTCATAATCACGGATTGGCCCGCATCATGCCGGGCTTCAGGCTTTGTGCAGGATCTTCCGGTCTCATTATCTGTCTGTTATGATCCTTGCGGTTTTTCGCACCGAGAATCAGGTAGAATTTGTATACTTGTGAAAACTTCGGGGAAATGGATAACAGACAAAACGAAAGAGAATCGGACGGGGCAATTGACCGGATTTCAGACTCAAGGATGGATTCACCTGCAAAGGATAAGGCGGCGGGACATGTCCTGCTTTTAAAGGCAAGAGATCATTTTTTTGATTTCATCCTGCTTTTCTTTGCGGTCTTTTGCGGATTCATGGCTGACAACTGGCGTGAGACCATGTCAGAACACCAGAGGGAAAAAATATTCATCCGGTCCATTGCAGAGGATATAAGCTCAGATACACTGGAATCGGAAAAGACGTTGACCCGGCTTAGAATGATGAATACGGGAATTGACAGCGTTCTGGTTTCATTGCTGGATCCCTCGACCATTGAGAATTCCAACGAAGTTTTCCGGCTGTGGACCAGGAACCTGGGACTGGAAGCCTTCGTCTCAAATGACAGGACCATCCAGCAGCTTAAAAGCAATGGCGAGCTTAGGCTTATCAGGAAAAAGGAAGTTTCCGACAGGATAATGAAATATGATCAGACGCTTAAAAGGTATTACACCCAATCCGGCCTGATGTACAGCGCCCTCACTGATCTTACTTATTACAGCCAGCTGTTCGATTTCATAAGCCTCAGCAGGAACGGAAATGACCCCGTTCCGTTGACGCAACAAAGCAGGACCATGTTAAACCTGGCTTATGCGCACCTCTATTTATGGAAAAGAGGGCTGGAAGGACTTATAGGCTACCTCGAAAACGTCCACACTGAAGGAAAAGAACTGGTGACCTTCATCAGGGAACAGTACAGGCTCAAAATGTAAATGGTAGCTTTGTTAAAATGACAATGAATGAGATACCTTCCTATTTAACAATTCATCAATATGAAAAAAGGGCCAAAGGAAGCTAAACTATGGCGCGATTCCTATTATCATAAGTTGTTTGGGTTAAAGGCGGCATTTGAAGCAGGGAGAGTACTCAAATTCTTCGAGAAAGAACGGCCTGATGATATGCGTCCCCGCAATGCGGTCGAGGCAATCAAAGCCTGGGCAGAGGGCAAGTGCAACCTGGGGATGAAGGAGGTCCGCAAACTATCGCTTGATGCTCATTCTGCTGCCCGTGATGTAAAATCCGAAAGTGCAAAATTTGCCGCTCATGCTGCCGGCCAGGCTGTCGGAACCTGGCACGTACCAACTCATGCGCTTGGAGCTTTCAGTTATGCAGGCAAGGCCGCAATTGCCGGCAGAAAATGATTGTGGGGGGCTAAAACCCGGTGATTCCTAGTAAAGATCCCTTGTACATTTTTACTAACTTTGCGGGGTACAGCACGATAGATGACAAATCGTGCGGCTCGAAATTGCTCTGAACCCATAAACCGGAACTCATGAGATCAAATCCTACAAACCTGCGAAGAAAATTACTCCTTTTTACCATAGGCCTTACTCTCCTGAGTTTTACAGACAGCCGTGCTTACGCTCAGGGCTCTTTTAAGAATGAGCGGCCGCGCATTGTTATTACGGCTGACCCGGAGCTTGACGACAATAATTCGCTTATACGTTTTTTGCTCTTCAGCAGCGAACTTGAAGTCGAAGGTCTTGTTTACGCCAGCAGCGGATATCACTGGAAAGGCGATGGAAAGGGAACCAGGTGGTATGTTCCCGGAAGGGAATATGCCCGCTTTGGGCTGGATACATGCCCCTGCGAGTCCTGGCGCTGGTCGGGGAATGAGCGCTTTATTCACAAGGCGGTTGAGGCCTATGCAGTCGTTTACCCGAACCTGAAAGTACACAATCCTGGCTATCCTGATCCGGAGTTATTAAAATCAAGGATCCGGTACGGGAACATCGAATTCGATGGTGATATTTCAAAGGACTCCCCCGGCTCAGACCTGATCAGGTCCCTGATGCTGGACGACAAGCCCGGGAAGCTATTCATAACCGCATGGGGCGGGCAAAGCACAATTGCCCGTGCACTTAAATCTATCCAGGATCAATATGAGAACACTGTCCAGTGGGAAAGCATCAGGAAAAAGGTATCGCGTAAAGTGATCCTTCTGCCCTCGGGTGACCAGGACGACACTTATGCCAAATACATTAAGCCGAATTGGCCGGATATCGAGTACAGGCAGTTCTGGGGAGGTCCAAACTACGGATACGGCGCGCAAGTGAATGCCAGGCCTGAGGATTCGGTTTACCTGACCTCCGCGTGGATGAAGGAAAATGTGACGGACCGTGGACCATTCGGAAAACTGTACCGTGTCTGGGGCGATGGGAAACAGATGGTAAAGGGTGATGTTATGGATTATTTCGGCATCGCAGGATATTCCAATGACCAGTTAAGGAAAATGGGGTACGTGGTGTGGATGCCGGTACAGGAGAAAGGTGCATGGCTCGGCGAAGGGGATGACGGTACGTTCATGAATATGCCGGGAAACGGGCTTCGCGCATTTGAGGACTGCACATACGGGGGTTGGGGCGGCCGCCAGGTAAGTGACCAGGAGATGAAGGGATTTTCCTCCCAGGCAGGTGATACGTCCCAGCAGGCGATGGCTGCCTCAATGAGCTCAGTGACCGGTCAGCTGAACAAAAGCAGGAATGCCTATCCGGATTTTTTCCCGGCAGCGCAGCGGGATTTTGCAGCTCGCCTGAAATGGTCTGTGACACCAAAGTTCAGCGACGCCAATCATGCTCCCGTCCTTGCAATCGAAGGGCCTCTCAATGTCCTGGCTTCACCGGGAGAAAAGATCAGGTTAAATGCAAAGGTCACAGATCCCGACAGCGATATTGCATCAGTCAGCTGGTGGCAATTACAGGCAGGAACTTATCCGGGGAAGGCAGAAATTTCAAATGAGAAAAGTGTCCGGGCCAAAGTGCTCGTTCCGAAAGATGCAATTGCAGGACAGACGATCCATATAATAGCTGAAGCGACAGACAACGGCTCCCCCTCCTTGACAAGCTACCAGCGGGTAATTATAACTGTCAGGGGCAGGTGATCAAGGGCTTTCTTTTTGCCTCATGATTATTGAGCTGAGGCTGTAGCTTCCGGTCCTTCCTGATCCATGGACCGGGCTGTCGGCGCTCTTTCTTTATAAATTGTGGAAGTGATGAGTGGTTATAAAAATCTATACGTTTTCTACTTCTCCGGAACAGGAAACGCATTATCGGCCGCAAGATGGATAAGGGAGAATGGAGAAGCGCAAAATATCAGAACATCAATTCAGTCGATTGAGAAGATCAGGGATTTCAGGTTCGAACAGCCGGAAGGAAGATCGCTTATCGGTTTCACTTACCCCACTCACGGTTTTGCGCCCCCATGGCTGATGCTTAAGTTCCTTTGGAAATTCCCGGCCATTACTGATGCAGACGTTTTCTTTGTCAATACCAAGGCGGGTGCCAAATTAGGGAAATTCTTCATTCCCGGGATGACCGGCCTGGCACAGTGGCTCCCGATATTCATCTTCTGGTTCAAAGGATTCCGGGTGAAGGGCTCCTTGCCGCTTGATATGCCTCACAGCTGGACATCATTCTTTCCTCCCAACCTCACTTCTTCCGCTGTCAGCATTGCATCACGCTGCCACCAGATTGTCGATAAAATGTGCGACAGGATCTTTTCGGGCGGCAGATACTTCCGGTATACTGTATGGACCCAGCTGTGGTTTGATATTCTTGTATCATGGATCGCACCCCTGTATATCTTTGCAGGGAGATTCTTCCTCGCCAAAACATTATTTGCATCGTATAAATGCAATAATTGCAGGATCTGCGAGGAGAGTTGCCCTGTCAGTGCGATAGTGATACGCAATGGCATGCCGTTCTGGAAGATCACCTGTGAAAGCTGTATGCGCTGCATGAATATCTGTCCCCGGGAATCGATTCAATCGTGGATAACCAGGATCCTGCTGATCGCCTATCTGTTCGTGAGTGCAGGGCTTATGTACACTCATCTCAGCGCGGAACTCCTTACTGCAATAATCTCAATTTTGCTGTTCCCGATCTATTGGGTTTTCATCAAACTGATCCGCATAAAGATCATAAATATCCTATTCACCTGGACCTCGCTTACAAAATACTGGAAACGATATATTGCATCCGGGACAAAGCTCAGGGACCTGAGACAAACAGATCGCTGACCGGAGTGGATTTAAGCTGGTATTGACATTGTTCTCAATATTGCATAAATTTGAAATGACGGTCTATTAAATACCTGAAGTTTCCGGCAGATAGTCTCTATTCATACAAAATACAAATAATGAAAAAACAATCAGCTGTGTTATTTTTATGCTTCATTTTCTGTTTATTACAGTTATCGGCCCAGGTAAATTCCGTTGCTATCGATTTAAAGGACAATGGGGTAACACTTGATGCAAAATTCTACCCTTCAGTCAACACCGCCGGTGGCCCATCAGTTATTCTCCTTCACGGATTTCCGGGAAACCAGTCCAGCCCGTTGGGACTGGCTCAGAGACTCAACAGCGCCGGATTCAATGTACTTGTTTTTAACTACCAGGGATCATATTTAAGCGAAGGCAATTTCAGTTTTGACAGCTCCATTGGCAACGTTACGGCAGCCTTTAACTTCCTTATTGAGCCAGGGAATCAAACCAGGTACAAAATTGACACTTCAAGGATTTTTGTGTGCGGTTATAGTTTTGGAGGTACCATTGCAATTGAGAGTGCAATGTACAATTACAAAATACGGAATATCATATCAATTGCCAATGACGATCATTCCGTTTCACTAAAGAAGGCCGCAGCAGATCCGGAATTCCTGGAAAACTATATGCAATTCGTCGGGAAATCATTTGGGCCGGCCGGACCTTTCAGGGGTGACCTGAAAGTCCTCATGGACTATAACATACAGAATATCGATCGTTATGACCTGGTCAGGAATGCCGGGAAGCTTGCATCCAAAAAGGTGCTGTTTATCGTTGGCTGGCAGGACATAACAAGTCCGATTGAAATCAATACGCTTCCGCTTTACAGAAAACTTCTGCAACTGAACCCCGAACATACTTCCATCATAGGCTTTGAATCCGATCACCGGTTCGGAAGCGTCATTGATGACCTGGCAAATACTATAATTGATTGGGTGAAAAATAATTGACTATGAGATCTACCGCAGAAAGCCCGTTCAGCGCGCCGGATCGGCATGGCAATTCTTCATTAAACATATTTTCAATCAATCCTCCCTGTGTCTGAAGTACTTGAACCAGCTTATTCCCTCAACATGTTCCAACGAATACGCAAACCTATAGTAATCTCCACTGCGGTCCTGTTTCACGTTTTGCTGATCTTCCACCTGTTCTTCTCTCCTGTCATTATCGTAATGGCTGCCTATAAGTCGATAATCAATGCCAGTTTCATTGCTTTCGCAATGATGTTCCTGTTATCGCTGTTCTTTGGCAGGGCTTATTGTTCCTGGTTCTGTCCAGGTTGCGGCATTCAGGAGATCCTGGCATTTTTTGTAAAACGCAAGGCTGGGAACTCAAAAGGGTTATATATCAAATACATAATATTCATATTATGGATTGCGGCCATCATTTTCGGTTATATCACTTCTGGCATTCATAAAATTGACCTCGGCTACGGTATGACGGATGTTCCACTTGAAAGGAAAATCATCCTGACCGTTGGCGCCATCATTCTGATTGTTCCCCTGACCGCAATCTTCGGGAGGTTCGCCTCGTGTAAATATATCTGCTGGCAAGCTCCGTTCATGATCATCGGTACAAAGATCAGGGACTCACTGAAACTTAACGGCCTTCGTCTCAAAAGCAACCCGCAGAAATGCACTGAATGCAAGGCCTGCATCAAAAACTGCCCGATGAACCTGGATGTCATGGGAAATGCCATGATCAACAGATTCAAGGACACCGAATGCATACTCTGCGGAAACTGCATTGAGCATTGTAAACAGGACGCTATAAGTTTCACCTTCAAAGAGAGAAATTGAAACCATAAATCTAAACCATAACCTGATCACATCAATGAGACCAGAGATAATCTCCTTCAAGCTTGGCCTTACCAGCTGCTACCTGATCGTTGGCAAAGAGATAGTAATGGTTGACTGCGGCATGCCGGATAAATGCGGACAATTCAAAGCTATCCTGGCAAAACATAAGATCGATCCATCAAGGATCAAGCTTATCGTCCTTACACATTCTCATTTCGATCATTGCGGTTCGGCCAGCGAGATCCGGGAACTGACCGGAGCCAGGATCGCAATTCATGAAAGCGAAAAAGAATGTGTTGAAAAAGACAAAGTATTGATACCTGAAGGGGTGACAATCTACGGGATGATCACAAAACCTATAGTATTCTCACTGAATTTCCCTTTCCGGAAATTCACCCCAGATATCCTTTTAAACAATGAGCCATATCCGTTGACTGATTATGGAATTGACGGAGAAATATTATTTACCCCGGGGCATACTATAGGCTCTGTGAGCGTTTTGCTCAGAACCGGTGAAGTATTTGCGGGCTGCATGGCTCATAACGGGTTCCCATTCAGGATGACCCCAGGATTGCCGATTTACGCCCAGGATATTGACTCAGTAATAAAGAATTGGGAGATCCTGATCGGCAGAGGGGTCACTACTGTCTACCCGGGGCATGGAAAGCCTTTTCCGCTCAGGCGCCTCAGGCTGGCCAGGCATACCCGGCATCAGTGAGCCGGCGCGACGCAGTCGTAAAGTTCTTTTCGTTCCCTGAAAACATGCATTTCCCATCAATTAATTGATTGCGGAATAAATAAGACGGACCTGTTGTCTAATCTAAAAACAACAATCCGGAATTTGGAAAAGGTGGGTTAACTTTCACTTTATCAACTTATTCCACTTATCATGAGATTTGTCAATCAATAAAATGGGAAATATGGAACATCGGGAAAAGAAGACGTTTAATCACTTCGTGCGGGGGTTACACCGTGATGTCGGGTATTTTGCAATCGGGCTGATAATTATCTTTTCGTTAAGCGGGATACTTCTCGTTTACAGGGATACCGGTTTACTGAAGCGCAATACTCAGGTCGAGAAAAAGCTTGCTCCGGGGATGGAGGTTTCTGAGCTCGCCCAGGCACTTCGGATGAGAGAGCTCAGGGGATCGGACACAAGGGGAGAAATTGTATATTTTCAGAACGGGTCGTATAATCGATCTACAGGGGTTGCCGTGTATACAACCAGGGAGACAATCGAACCGTTGGGCAAGCTTATCGATCTGCACAAGGCAGCGAGCAGCAGCCCTGTTCACTACTTCAACGCGCTTCTTGGAATAGCGTTGATCTTCCTGGCATTATCTTCATTCTGGATGTTCAGGAGAGGGTCGAGGTTCTTTAAAAGGGGAATATATCTGGCAGGAGCCGGGATCCTGTTTACCATAGTTTTACTTCTGATCTGAACATTGCGGCAGGAGGTTTTCTTATGCAACGGTTGGTTTTACCCGTTGCAGAATAAAAGCTCCAGGCGCAAGGGGGATTATAAATTAATACCTGAAGCAATAGCTTCGGGATTTTTTGTTTTAGACAGGGATGATTACTATGTGATCCTCTTCAGGGTGCTTAACAAGGGAAAAGCCAGACATGCCGCAGCATGGCTACGGCATTTTCCTTGTAGGCAAGAGGTTCGAAATATCTAAACTTGATATGATCATGGATATGAACAAAATAATCACTTTGGGAAAGGATTCATCGCTTACTTTCGTGATTAAAGATTAAGGTTCTGTCACCTGAATTATCCTGATAATCAAATTAACTTGCTGTAATACTAAAAGTTTAGTAAGTTGGTTGAAAGATTCTTTACTTAAGAAACCGACAACGGAGATTGCCTTAATGGCAGAGTTACTTCCCCCCGATCAGATATTTATCAGGAAGCTGAAAGATATAGTTCCGGCAAACCTTGAAAATGAGTAATTCGGGGTAACGGAACTTGCCCGTGAAATGAAAATGAGCCAATACAGGTTAAGAAGGAAGCTCTTTCTCATAAAAGGTGTAAAAGTAAGTTATTTCATCCGTGGGGTCCAGCTGACAGAAGCTTTAAAGCTGTTAAGGATTGAGGACATAACAGCTTCGGAAGTTTCATAGAAAGTGGGATTCGCAAGCCCTTCCTATTTCAATAAATGTTTTAGTGATTACTTTGGATATCCGCCAGGAAAGGTTCTAAAATCTGAACCATCTGATAAAGAACCATACGATACGGCACAGGACACTGAAGATGATGACATAGATACCAGAAAGAAGCGGCAAATTTATTCAATGCCGGTAGTATTTATTTCTTTTCTTATTCTGGGAACGGCTAGTCTTTTGATATACAATAAATTCCAAAGATCCACCCGGACTGACAATTTATTGTCTTTTGATGGAAGGATTACAGTTGCAATAATGCCATTTCTGAATATGACCAGGGATTCTGTCTTTGATATCTGGCAGGATGGTGTTCAGCAAAATCTTATTTCATGGTTTTCGAATATTGAGGAGCTAAGGGTAAGCCGGGCGGAAAAGGTCACGACACTGATAAAGATGGAAGGGATCAATGATTATGCTTCCATCTCACCAGGAATTGCAAGAGGAGTTTCCAAAAAACTTGAGGCGGTGATTTTTATTAGTGGTACTATCCAGAAATCAGTATCTGGTATCCGGATGAACGCCCAAATAACCGAAACCAGAACGGGCAATGTGTTGAGGTCCTTCGAAATAGAGGGCCCCGGCAAAGATGAATCAATCATTGACCTTACGGATTCCCTAAGTCAGAAAATGACAGTTTTCCTTCAATTGTCTGAGTTGATTACGGGAAACCCGGTTCTGAATAGTTACAAACGTGTCAATGCCCAATCCCCGGAAGCACTGAAATATTACCTCTATGGTTACAAATCCTACTTTAAAGCAGACTGGGAAACAGCAAAAAACTGGTTCCTCAAGGCATTAACGATCGATTCAAACTATGTTGACGCCATATCATGGGCATACAAATCGTATAGCCATCTTGGTTTGACGGAGGAGGCTCTGCCATGGTTAATTATACTTTACAATAACGCAGATAAATTATCTGTAACTGACCAACTCTACCTTAAAAATCTGTACACCGATATATTTGACCAGGTTGAGGTAAGAATTAAATATCTGAGACAGCTGTATGAACTTGATATTCAGGGCAATCATCATTATCTGATTGGTGCAATGTATGTAAGGTCTAAACAGTTTGAAAAGGCAGTAACTGAGCACGAAAAGTACCTGGAGATATCACGACAGAAAGGGAAAGAGTATCTTAAGGATAACTGGGTGTACCCGGCCCTCGGAGAAGTATACCATTTAACAGACCGGTACAGGAAGGAGAAAAAGCTATATAAAGAAGCATGGAAGGTGAACGAGGATCATAAGTCAGTATATTTCAGCTGGATCATTCGTGATTGTGGTTCACTTGCACTATCGGAAGGGGATACCGTTTCACCAAACAGATATACCAGGGAGTTCATTAATGTCCTTAAGGAAAATATGTACTCTGAAGCCGGCATTATGCAAGGATTGGGCGATATGTATTTTCTGGCCGGAAAATTTGATTCAGGAGTGGCGTACTTTCGGAAAGCCGTTACCCTGGAGCCTCAAATTCCCGTAAAGATGTGGGATCTGGCATTAATCTTAATTGATAAAAACAGGAACCTTGATGAGGTAGATGAACTTATGGATAAAGCCATGAAGCTGGCGCCTGCAAATTATGAGTATTATAATTACCTCGATACCAAGGGTTGGGGTTTGTACAAGAACGGGAAGTACAGGGAGGCGCTGGAGATTCTACAAAAAGTCCTGGACGAGGCCCCCTTTAAAATATTTACCATAAAATCGCACCTGGAGGAAGTGAAAAAAAGGTCATAAGTCAGTCTTGAAACTCATTTCCAAAAAACATAACAGACTTTAAAATTTCATAATCTATTGCAGTAAAATTGATATGAAACTGCAGTTTTTAAAGCTGAGTTTTAGGTAAATCTCTTTTAGTTAACCAAACATTGATCAGCTTTGAAAACTTTAAATTTTTTTATGATTTTATTTCTGCTTACTACATTTACTGCAAATCGTGTAAAAGCCCAGGATGATAATGTATTAGCCCCTTAAATGGTTGGACAAATAATCTTCAAAGAGATTAGGAGATTGTTTAATTTTAACCAGTTTAAGGATTATGAAGAAGAAAAGAGTTTTCACGGTTGAAGAGAAGATGCAGATTTTGCGTGAAGTAGAACAAAATGGCATGTTAGTTCTTGCCGGAAGTACGAGATAGCGCAAAGTCTTTATTATCATTGGAAGAACAAGTTTGATTACGGAGGCATTGATGGTCTTCAAAAGCAGTATAAGAGGATAGATCCGGATATCAGGGAACTTGAGAAGGAAAATGATCGATTAAAGAAGATCATTGCCCGTCAGGCTCTGGAGATTGAGATCAAGAGCGAGCTGCTAAAAAAACGGTTCAACAAAAGAGACGAAGCGGATCGTGATCAATAAGTACCTAAATGTCACTTCTTTGTGTTTGATCTTAAAATGGTCTTGTTATCCCAGGAGCAGTTGGTATTATCAGCCAAGAACCGGTAAGAGAGGCATTCAAGCCAGTAACATTCTCAAAAGAAGGATGGAAGTATGATCCCCAACGAAGAAGTTACTGAGGATATACGTCAGTTACCAGTAAGCTGAAAAACTGTACAATTATTAGTTTTCCTATCTTTAAACATTAAATGAATCAGCATCTGGGTTATATTACAGTTCTGGTCGATGACTATGATGAAGCTATTAACTTCTACATAAATAAACTTAATTTCATCCTAATTGAGGATTCTGTAATCTCTGAAACTAAAAGGTGGGTGTTGGTACGACCATCTGGAGAGAACAGTTGTTGCCTTTTATTAGCAAAAGCAGCTAATGACTTACAAAAAAGCATGATTGGTAATCAAACAGGGGGCCGCGTTTTCCTTTTCCTTTTCACTGACAACTTTGACAGAGACTTTAAAAATTTAATTGACAACGGAATTACAATCGAAAGAGAACCTGTAGTTGAAAAATATGGGACAATAGCCGTATTCAAAGATATTTATGGAAATCTTTGGGATCTTATTGAGCCATCTTCAATATAAGGATACTATCTGGACTCTTAAAAAAAAGCCAACTGGTAACACGGATGGTATAATTAATAAGCTTGTCATGGTTTTTGCAATTTGCTCCTACACCCATAACAGCTTTGAAACTGGTGACAAACCCGGACCACGCCACTGCAACGCATAAAACTTTTAACCGGGGATAAATATATGGCTCGCATCAAATTTGTACCGCGACACGCGTAAAACCTAACCAGCTTTGTACCTGGACTGCAAAAACGCATGCCATACTTCGTTCACTCCAGCTGGTACCAGGACTCTACCCCGATTCGGGTATTGTGCTCCAATCTCCGTTCTCTCAGTAACGCTTACTAAATTATACCGCCGGGCCGATATTGGGAAGTGATCTGGACTTTTATGGCTACGAAAAGATGACATGGGAACTGCATGATCTGGATTACATAATCAACAAGAAGAAGGTTTATCGTCTTATGCGGGAACCAAACTTACTATTGATACAGCAAAGGGTTTCAACAACCGGGAAGCGTCAGTTTGTACAGTTCAGGTGTATAGATGCAAAAGCTCCCCTGGAATACCTTGTCATGGATATAAAATATGTCCATATAGACCATGAGAAGCGATTTGCGTACCTCTTAACTTTGAGGGACGTATATTCCCGCTTTGCTGTGGGGCATACTCTTAAATACAGCATAAGGAAGTCTGATGTCATTCTGCTCCTTGATGGGATCCTTCGGGGTGTATCAACAAAGGGTATTATCATTCGTAACGATAATGGCAGCCAGTTTTGTGCCCGTAATGTCAGAAAGTACCTGGTGGAAAATGATATTACACAAGAGTTTACCCATATTGCTACCCCTCAGGAGAACTCTTATATTGAGGCCTGGCATAGCAGTCTGGAAAGAGAGCTGCTGAAAAGAACATGGTTTGACAGTATTTATCGTGCAAGAGAAAAACTCGCTGTTTACTACCTGATTTACAACTATCGCCGCAAGCACAGATCATTAAAAAGAAAAAGTCCATATTTATATTTGAAGACATTTTTACCTGATTTTGCCGATAAACATCCGTTCGCATTTTCCGATTCTTTGTCAAGAGTAGCTTCGGTAGCGATGGGGCCTGGTGTGGCTACTTGTCTTGCTCTTGACAAAGCAAGAAAGGAAACAGAGACTTTTGTGACATCGGAAAATCAGAAAGTATTACTAAATTGAAATCAGATTTTTGTCCAGTATATTGTGGGTCGATACAGGACTATCTTTATCTACTTGATATATTGGAGCCATAAATATTTTTATTATTTAGATTAAAAAGTTTGTACCAACAATAACTCGAGCATTATAGAAAATGAATAAAAATGAGATTTAAAGATTTGATACGAAATAATTCTTGGTTGGGTGTTGAAAAAAAGTTACTTGACTTATATCCGGGTGAAAAATTCAGAATTTCAGCATATGAGGATATTTTTTATCGATTACAGCATATGCCGGGAAAAAAATCCGATATGTCAATCGTTCTTGGTAAAGAATTCGACAGGGATGCTCCAAATGGATACTATGTTGGCGTGTCTGGTAGAAAAAAGGATAACGCAAATGATGAAAATGAAATAACTCCCTTTTATGCAATTGAATTTACACCATGGGATGAATGGTTATCAATGGAAATTGATTCAAATACAATAAGTGAATTTACTGAACTTGATATAATTGCTCATTGCCTTTACGAAATGACCTTTATCGGCTTTGATGAAACGAAAATTCAGGGGAAATTAAACCATCTATCTAAAACTGCAGAAATCGTAGAAAATATGACTGACGAAGAGAAAGGAAAACTTATAACAATTGATAAGTTGATTTCCGCGTTGGAAGATAAGTCTTACAAAATACGCATAGCTCAAGATCGTGACGAGGCATACCTAACAGAAATATCATCTGCATCAAAAAAGTATTTGTCTTTTACTTCAGAATATTTCAATATTTGGGAATGTGAACAAACTATTCCAACAAAGTACTTTTCGGGGGATGAGGTCTTTGTGTTAGAAATTGATAATGAGATTATTGCATACTATTCAATTGTAAATCTGCACGAATCCTTTAAAATTGGCGAGGTCGAGATAGAAAAAGGTTTTTGGTTAAAACATATGTTTATAAAGCCAGAAAAAATTGGAGAAGAGATTGGTAAAAAATTATTTTCACATTTGATAGATTTTAGCAAAGATAATTCAATCAAAGAAATAAAGATTTTAGCGGACCCAAATTCAAAGGGATTTTTTCAGAAGATGGGATGTGATTATATTAAAGAATATTCTTCAACAATTAAGAATAAGGCAACACTTAAAATGAGTTATCATTTTAAAAATTGAATAATTAATAGTATTTATAAGCAAGATTTCGTGTGGCACAAACCCAATATGAATTAATATTGCACGCTATCTCTAGCACATCTTCTTTTGCAATGGTTTTTCTAAAATAATTCTACTTCCTTAAGGTGTTTTATTTTTCCCAAAATTTCCAATTTGGCTTTGGTCTATAGTCACTCACAATAAACGGATTAAACTTAAGGTTTTCATTACATTTCGGACAATTAATAGATAACTTAGGCTTATTCCAAAACTCTTTTGGTAATTCCATACACGGAGATTGATCTGGTTTCAATCTTGCTTTCTTTGTTATTCTTGAAATGGAAATAAGTACAGAAGAGTTGGGGAGGAATCGGTGCCCGCATAAAGGGCAATCTGCTGAAAGTTTCTGGTATTCCTGCAGTTCAAAATCCCATATTTGCCGGACGGTAGTAATGGCCGTTCCAGACCACAATAAATTCTTATCGATCCCAACACTTAACACTTCTCCTGTTTGGCTTCCTATATAAAGACCATTTGGATAGGGAAAGATTTTTGCATTAAGAATAGGAGAATCAGTAGCGAAGCAGGCCAACTTATTACCTGTTCCCAGGTCCCAGAGGATACAGGTTTTGTCATTAGAACCAGAGATTGCCTTCTGTCCGTCCGGGGTGATGGATATGGCATTTACATAGTCAGTATGCCCTCTGAGCGTCTGCTGTGCCTGGCCTTTCCTTAGGTCCCAAATGATGCAGGTATGATCCCGGGAACAGGATATGGCCCGTAGGCCATCAGGACAGATGGAAACAGCATTAATAAAGTCAGTATGTCCTCTGAGGATTTGCAGTGCCTGGCCTGTACCCAGGTCCCAGAGAATACATGTCTTGTCATTGGAACCGGAGATTGCCCTTTTCCCGTCCGGCGTGATTGATATGGCAATGACATTAGCAATATGCCCTCTAAGAATTTGCAGCACTTGACCGGTTAAAAGGTCCCATAGTATGCATGTTTTATCATAAGAACAGGAAATTGCCCTTTTCCCGTCCGGGGTGATGCATACCGCATTAATAAATTCATCATGCCCCCTGAGGGTCTGCAACGCCTGACCCGTCCCCAGGTCCCAGAAGATGCAGATTCCACCCCTGGAACCTGAGATTGCTCTTTGCCCGTCCGGACTGATCGAAATTACATTGACAGGGGAAGTATGCCCCCTAAGGGTCTGCAGTATTTGGTATGTCCGCAGATCCCATAGAATGCAGGTTGTGTCAGATGAAGCGGTGATAAACCTTAAACCTTCCGGTGTAATGCATACAGCATTGACAGATTCTGTATGGCCCCTAAGGGTTACAAGAGGCAGGCAATCCCACATATCCCCCAGTTTGCAGGTACAGTCCTTTGAGACAGAGATTAACACTTGTCCCTCTGGGGTGCATGATATGTCGTTGACCTTATCAGAATGCCACCTGGGAGTCTGAAGTGCCCGGCACGGCTCTAGGTCCCAGAGGATACAGGTATTATCATCAGAACCAGAGAATGCCCTTTTTCCGTCAGGAGTTATAGATACGGCATTAACATTACCCGTATGTCCTCTAAGGGTTCTCAGCGCATTTCCGGTCTCCAGGTCCCAGAGGATACAATTTTTATCATTAGAACCGGAGATTGCCCTTTGTCCGTTCGGGGAGATTGATACTGCATTGACATAGTCAGTGTGCCCCCTGAGGGTATGTAGCACCTTACCTGTTATCAAGTCCCAAAGGATGCAAGTATTGTCAGATGAACCGGAGATTGCCCTTTGTCCATCCGGTGTAATGGATACAGTATAGACACTTCCAGTATGCCCTTTAAGGGTCCGGAGTGCTTCACCAGTAGTCAGGTTCCACAGGATACAGGTATAATCGCGAGAACCTGATATTGCCCGTTGGCAATCCGGTGTGACAGATACGGCATGCACACAGTCAGTGTGCCCATTCAGGGTCTGGAGCAACTGACCTGTTCCCAAATCCCAGAGTATGCAGTCGAAAAAACCGGAGATAACCTTTTGCCAGACCGGACTGATGTAAACAGTATTATCAACTCCCTCGAAAGTCTTCAGCGCCTTGCCAATCATAAGGTCCCAGAGGATACAGGTATTATCGTCAGAACCGGAGAATGCCCTTTCCCCGTTAGGGGTGATTATCACTACTCGAACGGCTTCAGTATGCCCTGTTAGGGTCTGCAGTACCTGGCCTGTCATTAGGTTCCAGAGGATGCAGTTCCTGTCATTAGAACCGGAGATTGCCCTTTGCCCGTCATGGGTGATTGAAACTACTCGAACCGCTTCAGTATGCCCCCTTAGGATTTGCAGTACCTGAGGTAAAGGATTCCAGGGTGGCCGGGCTGATAGCTCTAAATGAAACAATGATTTTGATACTTCCGAAGATGCTTTTTCAGCTGCATTTCCAACTGGCCCTTCAGCAGCGTAATTCCATGCCTGTTGTGTGGCAAAGTGAGAGAATTCTGAGGCCAGGTTCTGGAGATTTCCACTTTCCCGACCAAGAAAATTAAGAAAATCTTCTAAGGTATCTAACCGATTAGGATTGGTTTTCTTGCGTTCAATTTCTGCATTAAATTCTTCTTTGCTCCATAGTGGAGCTGTTTCGGGTAATTCTAATTTATTAATTTCCCCGGTGGCATAGGCAACTAGATCTCGGGTATATTTATCCATCCGTGCCTGCTTTGCCTTTGCTTTATTTATGTTTTCTGCATTTTCGGGGATACCCTCCAACACATAATTGAAATCCTTAATCAATTCATATGCCATTTTTGCAGCAGCCTTTGCCTGGATAAATTCAAGATTGCATAATGTATCAATTACCTCATACCACATTTCAGCTTTAGTTTGCTGAAAGGGGAGTTCTACCAGTTTTCGGCTGCTGGGTTTCTTCTGCGTGGGTTCATCCAGATATAATGGTTTACCTAAAAGGTAGCCAGCGAGAATAGAATGATAATGTATTGAATTTGGAATCATTATTTAGTTGACCTTGTAAAACCACACTCTTTCAAGATCGCTAAATTCCTTAAATAGTCATGGATTAAAACTATAGTAAATATAAGAAACTTCCCCAAGTAGTTTATTACAAAGTATATTAGGAATGCCTGCCCCCAGAAATCAGCTCCTGGGTTTTTTACTTCTATAAACGTCGTATTATAGAAGTTTAATAGTGAGATTAACTGACTTGGTGAAGCTCGCTGATCTCTAATGACTTATATTAACTTAGGAACTACTAAAACAATACTTGGATTTATCAGTTAATATCTTTTTAATCAATTCCATGCTGGGAATGTAAGTCATTGCATAACTTCGGTTGTGTATACTGTCGTTGAGTTAGTCCAAAAGTCTAGGTAAAGTAGTTGATGGTGTAAGGTGAGGAGGTTGCTATTGTGACTGATGGGGTTTTGCATTAAGTGAACTAGCTACGATTTAATCTGACAGTTTGTGTTTATGTAGGGACTGCAAGAAATGGGAATAATTATGGCTATTCATAACTTCATAGTAGTCTCCTTATAAGCCACTTAGAGTTTCCCAAATGTTTCCCATATTAAATAAAGAAGCCTGTATATTATTGCTATACAGGCTTTTACATTTTTAATTTGTAGCGGAGGGAGGATTCGAACCTCCGACCTTTGGGTTATGAGCCCAACGAGCTACCACTGCTCCACCCCGCAGTTTGAGCTGCAAATTTAATATATAATTGCATTAAATGTCAAATAACCAGCAAAATTTTCAAGTGCGACTGAAATTTGCCATCTTACAAATACCCTTGCACAAGCGAAAGATAACCACAAAATCGCTCCTGACTCCTCAATCGAATACTGGGATATTTCTTTGGGCATCATCATCTTAAGATGATGCTAATAATTCTCATTTATTCAACCCCAACCCTCTGAATAGTTCTTAAATCCAATATATTGTTTAACCCCGGGGTTTAGTCCCCGGGGTATTCTCATATATAAAATCCTGCCTTATGTTATTAAAAGATCCCTTTACTTATATAGTGTTTTTATTTGCTTACGTACCGGGTTAATTTTGCCGCGAAACAAAATACAACAGGGAAAGAACCCGGAGCAGCCCAAAACACAAACGCTCCGCTAAAACAGAGGTGCTGGTAATAAAATTATGCATGTGAAACTCAAATCGGTATTAATATGCTAAGAAATCATTTCAAAACCGCATTCAGAAGCCTGCTCCGCGACAGGAACTTCACCATAATCAACATTGCAGGCCTGGCTGTCGGCATTGCAGTTTGCATGATGATCTTCATCATTATACAATTTCACACAAGCTTCGATAGTTTTCACTCAAAGAAAGACCGCATCTATCGTGTGCTGACCGAGTATCATTCCGCAGATGCAGCAAATCTTCCTTATGGGAAAGACGTTCCTTTCCCTATGCCCAAAGGATTAAAAATGGCTTTCCCCCAAATTGAACAAGTGACAGCGATCTTTGCAAGCCACGATGATAAATTGCTCATCCCCGGCGAAAACGGAACAGCGGTAAAAGCATTCAACGAAGACAAAGGCGTATTTTTTACAGAGCCTTCATTCTTTAAAATATTTGATTTCCCGCTTCTTGCAGGTACGTATGAATCATTGAAAGATCCGGATAATGTTTTGCTTACCAGGGAAATCGCGGAAAAATACTTTGGCGACTGGAAAATAGCGCTGGGCAAAACCATTAAGTTGCAATTGGGCGGCTATATATTCGAACATGGCACGGATATTTTGAAAGTTTCGGGTATTCTTGCCACCATACCGGCAAATACGGACTTTCAGCTAAAGCTTGTTGTTGCTTACGGTACCAGTTTTTCCGGAAGCCTTATGGCAAAATCCACCGATTGGGAGGACAGAGCGAATTCAGGATTCGGGTGTTATGTTTTGATGCCGCCGAATACTTCAGCCGGGAATATCAATCAGCAGCTAAACGCATATTCAAAGGAGGTTCAATCGCCTGAAAACCATGACAGTCATATTATTCAGCCGTTGCGCGCCGTACATTACGACACACAAACAGGCGATTACAGCAACAGTACAATCAGCCGGAAACTGCTTGGCGTCTTGTGGCTGATAGCAGCATTCATCCTGCTGATTGCCTGTATCAACTTCGTCAACCTTTCAAGTGCCCAGGCTATGAACCGTGCAAAAGAGGTCGGCGTCAGGAAAGTGCTCGGAAGCACAAGAACTCAATTGCTGATCCAGTTCATCCTCGAAACATTTCTGATCGTTACATTCGCAGTGCTGCTTGCAACTGTTATCACTATCCTTGCAATGCCATTTATAAATCAAATCCTGGAACTTTCGCTTTCATTCAATCTCATTGCCAATCCTGCCATTATCTTATTTCTCCTGGCTGTAACAATTGTCGTGACTGCGCTCGCTTGCTTCTACCCGGCAATTGTATTATCACGCTTCAATCCCGTCAATGTTTTAAAGAGTAAGCTATCTGCCAACGCTCCAAAAGGGATTTCACTCAGGAGGGGATTGGTGGTGTTTCAATTCATAGTCGCGCAAGCCCTGATCATTGGGACATTCATCATTGTAAAGCAAATGAAATACTTCATGGATCGTCCACTGGGCTTTGATAAAGAGGCAATCATAAATATTCCTTTCCGTGTGGATACATCATGGTTCAGAAGGGAGGATTATCTCAAGCAACAGCTATTATCGGTAAACGGTGTGAAAGCGATGAGCTTCAGTTCCAACACCCCGGTGGAAGACGGTAATGATATGTGGAGCACATTCAAGTTTGACCATTCAACAAAAGAAGCAGATTTTAAAGCAATTACCAAATTTGCCGATGAAGAATACATGCCGGTTTATAAACTGGAGCTGATAGCCGGAAGAAATTTGCAGCCTTCAAAATTTACCAGTGAATTCCTGGTAAATGAGTCGCTTATGAAAGGCCTCGGAATAAATAATCCCGATGAAATACTGAACAGGGAAATAAGCATTTGGGGTGATAAGATAAAATGTCCGGTTGTAGGGGTTTTAAAAGATTTCAATGACAGGTCTTTCCGCAATGAACTTTCACCGTTGCTTATCACCACAAACGGAACAATGTACAGCCAGGCAGGGATAAAATTTGAAACGAAAAACATTTCTTCTGTACTTCAGGCTGTTAAAACAATATGGGAGCAAACAATTCCCAACTTTGTTTATGAGTACAAATTCCTGGATGATAAAATTGCAGGTTTTTACAAACAGGAGAGCCAGCTGGCAAAGCTATACAAGATCTTTTCCGCCATCGCCATTTTCCTCAGCTGTCTTGGCCTCTACGGTCTGGCATTATTCATGGCAGTGCAGAGAACAAAAGAAGTCGGCATCCGGAAGGTTCATGGCGCCGGCACGGGGAACATTGTCTATTTGTTCTCAAGAGAGTTTATAATGCTTATCGCCATTGCCTTTGTAATTGCCACTCCCATTGCATGGTATTACATGCACGGCTTGCTGCTGGATTATGCTTACCGTATCGGTGTAAGCTGGCAGGAATTTGCCGCAGGCGGGCTTATTGCCATGCTTATTGCACTTGCAACGATAAGCTTCCAGGCGATCAAAGCTGCGTTTGCTAATCCGGTGAACAGTTTACGATCTGAATGATAATAAGATAGAAGATAAATGTAAAAGACAAAAGTGAAGGACCAGGTTACACGGGTGTTTTTACAATTATCTTGTGACTTATATCTTTTATCTTTTTAATGAATTAATCACCCTAAATTTGTTTAATATCTTTATTTAAATAGCCATATGATGAAACTAACGAAGGAACAGACCAATACGATCATTATCCACATCCTGGTCTGGGCTCTCATTCTGGGTCTGCCGGTTTATCCCGCTAGGAGGTTCCAGATGGGGAGCAATTTCCTTTTGAACTATTACATCTTTATGGCAATAAATATCCTGATCTTTTACGCAAATTACCTATTCCTTGTGCCACAGCTTTTCTTTCAGAAGAAGAGGTACAGGTATTATATGTCCGCACTTGCTCTCGCTCTCTTCTTTTATTTCATTTCAGATTTTACCAACAACCAGGTTTTCAATTATATATCAAAGAATGAGAGCCAGGAGCAATTCAGGAGTGAGAGGCCCGGACAGCTAAACAGGGAACCAGGTGAAGGGCGAAAGCCGGGGCTTCCCCCTATAAGGAGGCCCAGGTTCATTATTGCCATACCCAATGCCCACCTCATCGGGTACGCATCATCCTCGCTTTTTATGCTGTTCCTTTCGCTGGGACTCAGGGTGCTCGAACGCCAGTCAAAAATCGAAAAGATGCAGGAAGAAACGGAAAAGGCAAGGCTGAACACCGAGCTAGCATTCCTGAAAAACCAGATCAGCCCTCATTTCTTCTTCAATACCCTGAATAACATCTATTCCCTGATAGGAAGAAGCAATGAAGACTCAAGGGACGCGGTAATTAAGCTCTCCAGGCTGATGAGATATGTCCTGAACGAATCCGGGCAGGACAACAGGCTCCTGAGTGATGAGATCGAGTTCATGAACAATTATATTGATCTGATGAAGCTAAGGATAGGGGCTAAAACCAGGCTAAACATAAACTTCCCTGCAGAATACAAAAACCTGATGATCCCGCATTTGCTTTTTATCTCATTGATTGAAAATGCGTTCAAGTATGGCATCAGCGTTCAGGAAGAGTCTTTTGTAAACATCAGCCTCGAGTGCGGGGAACACAGCCTTATATTCAGGTGTGAAAACGGTTTGCCGGAAAGCAATAACGGGCCCATCATGGCTTCTCCCGGAATCGGCCTCGATAATTTAAGGAAGCGCCTCGGGTTACTTTATCCTGGCAGGCATGAGCTGGAAATCAATAAGACAAAAGGTAAATTTGAGGTAAAACTAATTATTATGCTTAAATGATAACTGTAATTGCTGTAGATGATGAACCGCTGGCCCTTCAGCTGATTGCAGACTATATCCGGAAGACGCCTGATCTGGTTTTGGCCGGCCAGTTCGAAAACCCTCTGGAAGCAGCACAATTTATCAGCAGAAACCATATCGATATTGTGTTTACTGACATCAGGATGCCAGGCCTGACAGGAATTGAATTCACGCGGTCAATGGTCAATGGGCCTGTCGTGATCTTTACTACAGCTTTTGATAAATACGCAATTGAGGGTTTCAAGCTTGATATTGCTGATTACCTGCTTAAACCCTTCACATATGAAGAATTCCTTACGTCGGTTCACAAAGCTGAAAGGATGTTAAGGTCAGTTGCTAAACCCGCGGATGAGACCCCTCCGGATAATGAATTCCTGTTCCTGAAGTCGGCCTATAAGATTAAACGGATTAATTTCAAGGATATCCTTTACATTGAGGGATTGAAAGAATATGTCAAAGTTTATACCATACATTCAGCCAAACCCATACTTTCGCTTTCCTCACTGAAGATCCTTGAAATGAAGCTGCCGTCTGACAAATTCATGAGGGTCCACCGTTCTTTTATTGTCAACCTTCAGAAGATCGATACGGTTGAGCGCAGCAGGATTGTTTTCGGAAAGGCATACATTCCCGTTGGAGATCAATACAAGAGCCGTTTCCAGGAGTTCCTTGACAGGAATTTCCTGTAAAGTGCCTCCTCACAGTGTCGCTACATTGAAATTATCTTGAGCGGTTTCCCTTCAGCCTGCTCGTAGAGCTGCTTTGCAGCTTCAGCCTTGTCATGGCTGAAGGACGGGTCCATTGAGTTTGCTTTCATATACGATTCGTAGGCCAGCTCATATTTTTTCACATAGATGTAGTAATCACCCATTGAATCATATGCATTGGGGTTATCAGGTGCCAGTTCCACGTATTTGTCGAAGGCTTCTCCTGCCTTCTGGCTCTGGTTCAGGGCCATACAGGCATAACCGAGCTGGTTGTAAAAGGGCGCCGGATCGGCTGCAACCCTGATGGCACTTTGAAGGGTGCCGACCATACCCTCAAGATCCCCGGCAATTGATTGGAAATATGCAAGATCATTGTACGATTCAGGATCATCGGGATACAATTCCACAAGCTTTTTGCCAATATCCGTTACTTTCGAATCACCGGCGACAAATTTCTTAAGGGCATCTTTGAGAAGATCTTCACCATCACTCAGGTTTTGCCTGCAATCTATGGCGGCCTCAGCGTAATTTTTGAAATCCTGTGGGGAATTGTTCATCAGGTAGTACATGGCAAGCTGGTAATTCGCCATGAAGAAATCATGGTCCTCTTCGAGCGCCCCGCCAAATGTCTTGACCGCTTTGTCGAGCCTGACATCATCAAAATATTTCTTTGCTTCTTTATAATGTGACAATGCATCTTTCGAGCTTGTGGTGACAGGCATTAACCTGGCTTTCCCTGACTGTGCGTTGCCTTGTATCGCGAANGACACGATCACCAGCAGAATTAACAATTTCTTCATTTCCCTGAATCTGTGTTATGTAAATATAGTCCTTGTTTTTACTCTTACTTAAACCTGCAAATATTGTGCAAATCGCTGTTGTTTCGAAACATGCCTGACACGACCTTCAATGTCCGCCGGCACAGCAGTTATATAGATAACAAGCAAAGATCATGCTTGTTGACTGGATCCCGGGAAAACCCGGTCAATCAGGGAGCCGGTTTCTCTGTGAGGATCCATTCCTGGCCCGGCATATCCCTCAGATAGTCTTTCTCAAATTCATATTGAGGATGGGCTTCAAGGAAACTTTGGGCAATGAAAGGCTTTCCGCAGGGATGCCCCATGATTGCCCACAATTGCAAATTGCCTGCCAGCTCGCTGTTGGTTGCCTTTGCCTGGACAGCACCTGCGTGATAAAAGGCACCGTCCCAGGAGATCTCATTTTTCCCTGAATCATCCTCGTCAAGATGACCGCACAGGGAATACCTGCCGGCTTTTTCTTCGCCACGTTTCAAATCGGAATGATCGCCCATGAAGGTCTTTGCCTTTTCGATATCGATCCTGCCTTTATTCTCCCTCATCAGCTGTTCCCATCTTTGCCTGCGGAAATTTGGCGATGCGGCATCGCTTGAAGGATCGAACGAAGTCTCTTCGCGGATAAGCTTCTCATGTAGCGGATAATTCGCACCGGTAAAGTACCCGTCAGAACTCCTTTCAAGGAATTGATTCTTAAGCCCCAGTTCCAGGCGGGCTATCTCACCGGTCTTATTGTCACCTATAAGCCAGTCGTTTGCATATCCCCCATTGTTCTTTTCCTCCATGGCAGCGACCCACTCGTCGATCGACGAAGAGTACTGGATCGCCTTCCTTGCTCTTGCGAATTCTGCCATTCCCAGCGTGTCAAATCCCTTGAAATTTGAAATTGTGGTCTCGGTTACGATCAGTCCCGAACTGTTGATGTTGAAATCATCCCCGCTGTGGATCATCCCCGGCAGGGCATCCATCACGACCCTGAATCCTTTTTCAGGTTTCATGTCGACTATTGCATTCCATCTTTCACCTATCACATACTCCGACCAGTTGTTATGTGCCATTACTATCTTCCCGTCGGTGGTCCAGGATCCGGTTGCCGCAAAGGCGCTGCAGTGTTCGGCGGGATGCGGATCTTTCTGCTGTTCCAGGAATGGCACGTAGTACCCCGACATTTCCAGGATTGAATTAATGGCCAATATGTCGCGCACATCAATTTTCCCGGGCCCCATCTTTGCGTTCACACCGTCTGCGATGCCGGTCATCTCAAGCTGGTACTCTTCCGGGGTCTTTGACCAGAATAACCTGTACGATTCATTTCTGTAAAAATCCCAGTTCCTGCCGGTGGTTTTCATATTGAGCATTTCAAGGGTGCGGCGGACATCCATGATCTCACCGGCAAGCAGGTATCCATGCTGATATCCCATAACCCCGGGCGTTCCCTCAATGTGGATAAGGATCCACCCGTTCTTTTCGGAACGGGATGAATGAGCCATTTTTTGCTCATGGGTAAGCGCGGGTTTCTGGGCCGGTCCGCAGCTTATCCCGGCCATTATTGCCAGGATAAGCCAAACAGGCAAAAGGAGCTTTTTCATTGGGAATGCTGTTAAGGGATCAATAATTCAATCATTTATCAATATGAAAGCAAGAGATATTGCTGTATTTACCAGGCCAGCCGGCAAGCACAAAGCTACTTCCCCTCCTTCTTCAGATCATCGAGGAGAGAGCCAAGCTTGTTGACATATTCAGTGAACTGGCTGGAATATCTTATCGAATCATCCCTTACCTGGGGCAGGTCGATCCTGAAATGATGCCTGACAGTTGCCGGGCCGGAATCAAGAATATAGATATCTGTCGAAAGAAATACAGCCTCGCTTTCAGAATGTGTTACAAAAATAACAGTAGGGTCGACCTTCGCATTCTCAAAGATCGAACGGAGAAAGACCTGGACCTGTTTCCGTGTAACGGTGTCAAGCGCCCCGAACGGCTCATCCATGAGCAGGATCTGGGGGTTCACGACAAGGTTGCGGGCGATTGCCACCCTCTGAAGCTGCCCACCCGAGAGAATTGGATATTTTGCCCATTTGTTCTCGTGGCCGCCAAGTCCAACGATCCTGATCATCTCCATTGCCTTTTCATTGGCTTCCTCCCTGGGAGTCCCCTTCAGTATAAGCGGCAGTGCCACATTCTGAAGAACCGTCTTCCATTCGAATGAAGTGTATTGCTGGAAGACCATCGGAATCCGATCTCTGTCAGTCCGCTTCCTCCCATAGATATATACATCGCCCGATGTAGGGACCTGCAGGCCGGAGATATACCTTAATAGGGTCGATTTCCCGCATCCCGACTTGCCCATAATGGTAATGAACTGCCCCTGGTCCTTTATATCCTTGATATCTAGGTTGAAATCCTTGAATACAACATTTACCGGGGTGATATCGGCATAGACCTGGTTGATATTGACAAGGTTGATGATGTCTCCCTGATAGCCGGCTTCCACTGAACCCTCGGCATTGGCGCCCTCGGCGCCCATCTCCTGCCCTTCGCCGGCTGGCCCGGTTATTTCGCTGTCATCCTGTTTTTGAAAAATATTCCGCTTCATCATCAGGCATATTTGAATTTAAATAGTCTCCTGTCGAGCAATTTCAACAGCTTATCCTGCACAAATCCGATAAATATTATCAGCAGCAGCACCGCATAAAGCTGGTCCACGTGTGAGCCCCTCGATGTTGCCATATAGATCATCGATCCGAGGCCTCCCTGCGCATTCACCATTTCTGCGATAACTATGTAAGTCCAGCTCACTGCGACAAGGTTGATTACATCCATCGAAAACCTGCTGAGCACTGACGGGATATAGAAATGCTTCATAGTCATCCAGGGTGTGGCATTCAGCGTCCACATTGTCTGTTTGAGGGCCTTCAGATGATCATCCGTCTCAATCTCTCCGATCCTTTGGGCTATTGCGGGAAGGAGGTAAACAAATATACCGAAGGCAAGGAATTCGACCTTTACTCCAAGCCCGAGGCCGAACAGGGCCATGAAAATACCGGTTGTAGCCGGAAGCGGTGTAAAGCGTATGGCTTCGATCTGCTTGCTTACGAGGTGCCTGAAGAATGGTATCAGTCCGACGAGGAAGCCCAGTGGAATGGCTATTGCCATGGCTTGCAGGTATCCTCCAAGATTTATAAAAATGGAATAGCCGGTGTTATACAACAGGTTCCTTTCCACAAACAGAGTCTTAAAGCATCTTATTACATCAACGGGTGAAGGCAGGATGGTAGGCTTGATCCATCCTAAAGTAGGCACCAGCCACCATAAGAACACGAGCAGCACCCATCCGAGGATGTTTATCGCAACGGCCGTTTTTCTGTCGATCTCGCCGGCGAATCTGAAGAGTTTGAGGATTTTATCCATAAGCGATCTTATATTACATGACCATTTTAAAAACTAACACAGAGTTGTACCAAGAAGTCACAGAGTTACACAGAGATATTTGCTTAAACCTCTGTGATCCTCTGTGTCTCCTCTGTGCCCTCTGTGTAACTGAAAAATATAACTTATGCACCTTTCTATTTCCCCAGCAGCTGGAACTCGGTCCGGCGGTTAGCCGCCCTGCCCTCTTCCGTGTTATTATCAGCCACCGGTTTGTCGGGTCCGTTTCCTACAATTATGAATCTCTTGGAATCAAAATTGTATGTTTTTACCAGGTAATCGGCGACGGACTGGGCACGCTTCCTCGAAAGCTCCCTGTTCATTGCAGCGCCACCGACTATATCGGTGTTCCCTTCGATTCGCACTCTCATTCCCGCAAATTCAACCGACAATTGCCCCAGCTGGTTCTCTATCTTCTCCTTCATCTCGGGTGTCAGGGCCCATGAACCGGTTGCGAAGTTAATAATGATAGGTTTGATTGCGACGGCCTGTGCTTTTTCTTCGGCAGGAGAAGGCTGCTCAAACTTTATCTGGCCCTCTGCGGCGTTTGCCTCTCCCTGGAGATCAGTAATGGCCTGAACCACACCTGGATAAGAGGCTTCAGCCCACGGGACTATATTTGTCAGGTGGTTGCCATAGCCGGTCTTGTAAACGCGGGCCATCTTTGTATAGAGCTGCTGCCCGGTGATCCCGGTGAAATCGGTGCTCAATCCGAAGAAGTTCACGTTATCCCCGTAGGTTGCAAAGTGTATCTTCTTCATTCCTTCAAGTATGACACTCACATCATCCGGCACCTGAAAGGCGGTCTTGTAGGTTTTGGCTGCCTCTGCCATTTTTGACGGGTCCTTCATCTCGGCGTTGGCGGTAAGCCATGCGCGTGAAAGCTTAATGAACAGGTCTCTTTTCTTATCCAGGACGTCCTTGCGGGCGATGAACCCGTCCATTATGATGTTCGGAAGCAGGTCCGTGCTTGTCAGCACTCTCGATGCCCTCGATTTCAGGCACTCCTCATCGTCGGGTGACCAAACCACGGTTGCATCTGCATTTCCGGAAGTAAAGGCAGTCTTTGCGGCGAACGGATCGCCCATCGGGAGGATCTGCACATCGCTTTCAGTCAGGCCTCCTGCTTCGAGAGTGGCGTGAAGAAGTGTATTGCTTGGCCAGCCAAGAGCGCAGGCGATTTTCTTTCCCTTCAGGTCGGCGACCGATTTGATCGATTCATCGACTATGAAAACGTCGGCACCCCGGGAATCATCTATTTTCAGGAATTGCATTACCTGCATCTTGGCAAGGTCACTGCTCCTGTCCATTCCGATCGGCGATATATCGGTGGTGGTAAATATGAAATCGAGGTCGCCGTTTTTCAGGGCATCGTTAAGCTTCTGCATATCATCCATCCTCACGGCTTCGAATGTCAGCCCGAACTCCTTGTACATCCTCGAGGTCTTGTTCGGGGCAGCTCCGCCGTTGAAATAAATTCCCGGTGCAAACCCAACAAAATTGTTGAATCCGGCCCGCAGATCGGCCCTGCCGCCATTGGAACCTTTCTTCATGTACGGATAGCCATAATAAACACCTGCTCCCACTGCACCGATGATGATCAGAAGAACCAGGAGCTGAAATCCGAAAGTCCATTTTTTCGGGAAACCGGGAATTGAAGCTCCCTGTTTTGCTTGATAATCAGTTGCCATTTTTTTAACGTTTACTAAAATATTTGTTTGTTACTTGAAAATATCACCCAACGGGCCTGCTGAATCTTTTTCATCCCGTGATAGCTTGTGATTCGGGTTGGAGATCTTTGACGGATCAGGCACATCGATCTGGCCGGCATCCAGCTTGTTGCCGATTGAGAGCAGCTTTTCGTAAGCCTCATCGCTGTCGAAGTCGAAGGCTGTTGTGTTCCTGTCAAGGTCCTCCAGGTTCTGTGCGGTAACGGCCAGATCCTCAGAAATGCGGCCTGCAACGAACTCCAGGGCATATTCAAGTTTCCAGTTCTGTCCGCCAGGACCAAGGATCTCCTTCAGGATGGCAGTTGCGCCGCGGGATGCGGCAGCCATCTCCCAATCCTTTTTCATAATCCCGATACTCTCTTCGAAGTCCTTTATCTTGTTTTCGAGGAGAGTGGCGCCTATTGCCAGCTTGCGGTCGAGGTTCGCAAAAATGTTCGAACGGGCAGCATATTTTGTCGTCCATTCGATATTCTTCTCGAGGACTGTATTTGTGCGCGTACCTGCGGATGTAGCATTGATAAACTGCTGCTGAAGGTCGACATATTCATCTGTTTCCTTTATGCCTGCGCCTTTTTCGGCAATCATCTTGTCCATCTGCTGTTTCAGCTCGCCGGCTTTTTTGGTCTGCTTCTGGATCTCGGTTTTCGAACTTTCAGCTACCTTCTGCGTCTCGTGCGACATCTGCTCGAAATCGTTCCTCAGCTGTTTTATCTTGGCCTTATGCACCAGGAACTGGTCATGGGTTTCCCACATCCTCCGTTTCTGTTCCTCAAGCTCATCAAATGGGTCCCAGCGGATGATTGCCTTGTGGAATGACCGTACGATGCGGCGGAAAAGCTTGTATATCGCGGGTAACAGCAGGATGACCAGAACCACGGCAAGCACCGAGGCAATAACCGCAAAAACCTGGCTTAAAGCTGTGAATACTGCGGGGATGATCCATCTGAATACCCCGTAACCGACAATTCCGATCAGTATTATTCCAAGAATAGCCCCGATCGGCTTTTCTCCTTTGCGCCATTTCCCGAGAGCTTCCTTACCGGTTGCAACGAGCCTGGCATCATCAAAATACTTCATAATGGGCAGCTGGGTTACTGTCTTGGTTTCAATTTCCGTTTGCATAATATCTGGGTTTTGTTTTTAAGAGAGGTTCGATTTGATCCCGGCTTCAATATCGACAATGCTCACGACCACCTGTTCCTTGGCATTGCGGATAGCACTGATCTTCCTGTCGATATCAATGAATTTGCTTTCATACTTCTGATCGATCGCAAGCAGCTGGTTATTAAGTGTAAGTTCCTGGTTCTGGAGATCCTGGATCTGCTTTGAGAGCTGCTGGATCTTTGCCCTGGTGCTCTTCAGGCTGCTGTCGAGATTGTTCTTTTCAGTGTCTTTTTCGGTCTGGAGGCCCTGTTTTTTGCCATCACCCTTGCTGATCTCCGAATCAGCTGTCTGCTGCACCAGCTCCTTGTAATGCCTGGCACTGTTGAGCAGACTGGAAGGTGTCAGAGATTTATCGATCTTCTGGGCGATCCTGAACACGGTCTTGTAAACTTCAGGAGTCGGATTCTGCTTCTCTTCAAAAAGCGATTCGGTGAATTCGAGAAAATCAAAGCCGGGCTGGTTATTCTGGTTTATGAGATTCTGGAGCCGTTGAACGAAATCTTCCACAAGTGCCTGATCCTGAGTGCCTACGGTCACTCTTTCGGATGTATTTGAAATAAAATCATCCTGTGACCTGCTGACTGATGGCACATCCTGCTGAACAGGCTTTTCAGAAACAGGAGCTTCTGTATCCCTGATAAAGAGCCTTCTGAAATTAAATCCTTTGTCTTTTTCGGCTGTCATCTGATTGGTTTTTTATTTAGATTCCCTGAATCAATACAAAAATAAGAGTTTTTTGACTGTGTGGCTTTTGCACCGACAATTATTCACTGCTGACGGTGATTTTAATGAATGTGCCTTGCTTGAAGCAGCTGACCGGAATACCTGGAAAACATTGGAGAGGCAATACATGTTATAACATAATGATCATGTATAAGAAAAATTAGACGTATGGATGAATCATCAAAAAGCCAGGCATTTCCCCTTTCCCCGGAGGAGGCTGAAAACATAAATGCATACTGGAGGGCGGCAAATTACCTTTCGGTGGGCCAGATCTACCTTTACGACAATCCGTTGTTAAAGGAGCCCCTTAAGCCGGAGCATATCAAACCGAGGCTCCTCGGACACTGGGGCACCACTCCCGGGCTGAATTTCATTTATGTTCACTTCAACAGAGTCATAAAAGCCCGGGGTCTGAATGTGATATTCATTACCGGCCCGGGTCACGGAGGGCCGGGGCTGGTGGCGAATACCTACCTCGAAGGAACCTATTCGGAATTCTATCCGCATATTTCAGGGGATGAAGAAGGCCTGAAGAAGCTCTTCACCCAGTTCTCATTCCCCGGCGGAATTCCGAGCCATGCAGCACCCGAAACACCTGGATCGATACACGAAGGGGGCGAACTCGGCTATTCGCTTGTTCACGCCTATGGTGCGGTTTTTGATAACCCTGACCTCATCGCGTGCTGTGTGGTCGGAGACGGCGAGGCCGAGACCGGGCCGCTTGCAGCCAGCTGGCACTCCAACAAGTTCCTTAACCCGGTGCGGGACGGCGCTGTTATCCCCATACTGCACCTGAACGGGTATAAGATTGCAAATCCGACCCTTTTTGCAAGGATCGGACGGGTCGAACTCACAAGCTTGTTTGAGGGCTACGGACACAAGGTCTATTATGTCGAAGGTGACGATCCGGAAATAATGCACCAGGCAATGGCTAACACCCTCGACATGGTTATGGACGAGATAAGGAGCATCCAGGGTGAGGCGAGGACAAACGGATTCAGCGGGCGCCCAAGATGGCCGATGATCATACTTGTAACTCCGAAGGGTTGGACCGGTCCAAAAGTGGTTGACGATCAGAAAATCGAGGGCTCCTACCGGGCACACCAGGTTCCACTTTCGGAAGTCAGGAGCAACCCGGAGCACCTCAGGCTCCTGGAAGAGTGGATGCGCAGCTACAAACCTGAAGAACTATTCGATGAAAATGGGAAACTGAAGCCCCGGCTCGCCGGCCTGGCACCTGAAGGGAACAGGAGGATGGGTGCGAATCCACATGCCAACGGCGGACTCTTCCTGAAGGATCTTAAAATGCCCGACTTCAGGCAATACGCAGTCGGGGTTCAGAAGCCGGGTACAAGCTATGCCGAAGCCACAAGGGTGCTTGGATATTTTCTACGGGACGTTATGAATTACAATGCCGAAAACCGCAATTTCCGGATCATGGGGCCTGATGAAACCAGCTCAAACAGGCTGAATGCGGTTTATGAGGCAACAGGCAAAACCTTTGCGGCTGAGATCCTGCCGGATGATGATCATCTCTCGCCTGATGGAAGGGTCATGGAAGTGCTTAACGAGACCATGTGCCAAGGCTGGCTGGAAGGTTACCTTCTGACCGGAAGGCATGGTTTCTTCTCATGCTATGAGGCATTCATCCACATTGTCGACTCGATGGTGAACCAGCATGCCAAATGGCTGAAAACGACACGGCAGATCGCCTGGCGCCGTCCTATCGCTTCACTGAATTACCTTCTGACCTCCCATGTCTGGAGGCAGGACCACAACGGGTTCAGCCACCAGGATCCGGGATTCATGGACCACGTGATCAACAAGAAGGCAGAAATAGTCCGGGTGTACTTGCCCCCCGACGCCAACACCCTGTTGTCGGTTACTGATCACTGCCTGCGGAGCCGTCATTACATAAACGTAATCGTGGCAGGCAAGCAGCCTGCATTGCAATACTTAAGCATGGAGGAGGCTGTCAGGCACTGCACAGCAGGGATAAGCATCTGGAACTGGGCCAGCAATGATGAAGGAGCTGAGCCCGACCTGGTGATGGGCTGTGCTGGTGATATCCCGACTCTCGAGGTACTCGCAGCTGTCGATATCCTTCGCCGGAATTTCCCCGAAGTCAGGATCAGGGTCGTTAATGTTGTAGACCTGATGACGCTTGAACCTGCAAGTGAGCACTCTCACGGCTTGTCGGACAAGGATTTCGATTCACTCTTCACCACCGATAAGCCGGTAATATTCGGCTTTCACGGTTATCCCTGGCTCATCCACAGGCTGACCTACAGGAGAACCAACCACAGGAACATCCACGTGCGGGGGTACAAGGAGGAAGGAACAACGACAACTCCGTTTGACATGGTAGTGCTGAATGAGCTTGACCGGTTCCATCTCGTTATGGATGCCATTGAAAGGGTCCCCAGCCTTGGGAGAAAGGGTGCCTACCTGAAACAAAGAATGCGTGACAAGATCCTTGAGCACAAGAACTACATTTCAGTCCATGGCGACGATATGCCTGAAATTGCAGACTGGGTATGGCCTTACTGATCGAACTGGAAACTCAGCCAATGGTGATATTACCCTTCGGCATAAATGAAGTATCCATAAAATACCTGGAAGGATCGGAAGGATCAATATAAACATCTACGAAACTCCTGCCCTCGAGATACCCTGCCGGATCTATTGTGTAGTCCTTGCTTGCGAAGAAGTGATCTTTGCCGGTTTTCTCATCCGTCCACCGGCATCTTATGATCCATGGATCATTCTTTCCCATCCTGTACCTGGTGTTTTTCTCCACGGCAACCAGCTCGGCCTTTATCTTAAGTCCCTTCCTGATAAGCAGGTTATTGGCCCTGTCCCTGATCGAAAACTTCACAAAATAGAAAAAGAATAACACGAACATCAGGCCCCCGATGATTGCGCCTTTCATGTTATACGGAACAGTGTCGCCGAAATCAATTTCCTTTGGTGAAGCCGGGTTGTATCGCACTTTGACCATGTCTCCCTTTGAAACAAAGCCCCTCCTGGATGCGGTTGCCTCAATTTTATTCCCGCCCGGGTCTGAGAAGGAAACCGTGACGGCCGGAAGGCCCTTTTTCCCGGTCGATTTATTGACCACGACGGCATCTGTGCTTGTCCCTCGTGATTTCAGGTTCAGCGATTTTATAATGCTTCCGGCGGGGAAGAGTGTAAAGATAAATGCTCCAATTGAAGCAATGAGGGCGACAGTTTTAAGTTTCATGCAGTTAGTTATTATTCATTCATGGATTCCCGCAAACAAAATAAGCAATAATGCTGCAAAACGCAACAGATTCCACCATTCTCAATCTATTGACCTGCTAAAATTCTCTCTTACCCGGATCAAACCCGACACAATCTCTAAACATCGGAAACGTGTTGAATTTTAGGTTCATATCTTTTTGGTATTGTTAATAATCCAAGGCCCATGAATAATTTAGGAAATATAATTTTGACTAAGATTTGCATCTTACCTGAAGAGCATGCTCGGAAATATCAGACAAGTTATTATCATCATTGCCCTGATCATTCCTGTTCACTATGCTTCCGGTCAATATATTTCAAAGGATAACTACACTGGCAGCTGGGCGGATCCCAATTCCTGGATCCCGGTGTGGCCTGCACCCCAGACATTGATCCTGAATTTTGACGTAACAATATATGGCTATATAACCTCCTATTCTCCTGTCTCGCTCAACGGAGCTGTAGACAACCTGACAGTTAACGACACCCTGGTGATCCATGGAGATCTTGAAATCAACAATTCCTGCCACCTGACCATCAGCGACAATGGTATCCTTATTGTCAGAGGCAACCTCAAGCTTAACAACCAGAGCATCGTAACGGCAAACGGATACATGATCATCACAGGCACTGTGACAAGAGTAGGAGCAATTACACAGGGTTCGTTTACGAGCAACGACTCACCGCCGAAAGTATTCATCTGCGGCGCTGTTGCCCCTTCCACTCTAACGGCCAATGCTTCGGCTTATCCTGCCTTGAACTGCAGTGCATCCGCATCCTCGGAATACCTGAACTCCTCCTGCACTTACGGCAATTGCACCGATCTCAAGGCAGATCCGATATTCCCATTCTTCCAGTCCACGTGTGCGAATGTTAAGGCAGAATCAAGCTCCCCCGTCTGCACAGGCTCCCCTCTAATACTGAAAGGAGGACCTGACGGGGTATCATCATATTCCTGGACCGGGCCGGGCGGATTCACATCAATTGCCAGGGAGCCGGTCGTTTCCGCAAGCGCGGCACCGGCAATGGCTGGTATTTACACCCTTACCGTTACCGGCATCAACGGATGCACAGCCGAGGCATCAACTACTGTTGTTATCAATGCAACCCCAACGGCTGCTGCACTCTCCAATACTCCTGTTTGCTCGGGAACGGCACTAAACCTGACTGGCGGACCTTCAGGGATGACCACCTATGAATGGACCGGACCGGAGGGATTCAGTTCCGGTGCGCAAAGCCCGGTAGTTTCTGCAAGTGCCTTAACGACACTTTCCGGCACATATACTCTTAAGGTGACTGACAGTAAAGGATGCACAGCACAGACTTCTGTGGTGGTTGTTGTCAACCCCTCTCCTGCCGTTACTGCCGGGTCAAATACCCCTGTCTGTACTGGAACAGCCCTTTCCCTGACTGGCGAACCTTCGGGAATGATCGCATACAATTGGGCCGGTCCACATGGATTCTCTTCCACGGTTCAGAACCCGACTGTATCCTCTGCCGCAACAACCAGCCTCTCAGGTGTTTATACCCTTACCGCGTTCGCATCCAACGGGTGCACCACCTCTGCTTCAACAACTGTTGCGGTAAGCAATCCCTCAACAATAGCAATATCATCTAATAGTCCGGTTTGTGAAGGAGATACGATAAAGCTCATCTCCTCGGGCGGTACGGATTTCGCCTGGTCGGGCCCGGGAGGCTTCTCAGACCAGGAGCAGGATCCTACCATACCCGATGCAATATCTGTAATGGGAGGTGAATACCTTTTAGCCACCCGGGATCCGGGAGGCTGCTCCTTTGAGGGTTCCCTGACAGTCACGGTCAAACCTTCCCCGGTACTTACCATCAGTGACCCTTCCCCGGCTTGTTATCCTTCAACAGTGGATATCTCGGATTCGGAGATTACCTCAGGATCTGATCCCGGCCTGGAATACACTTACTGGACCGATGCGGGATTAACCGGCCCGGTGCATGATCCCTCGGCATTACCCGACGGCACTTATTATATCCGCGGCTCGGCCGCCAACGGATGCTATATCGTAAAGCCCGTACAGGTCATCATTTATCCGCTGCCCGATGTCAGCATCACTGGCGACGCAGGACCGTTATGCACCAACGAGGTCAGAATGCTGACCGGCATCCCTGCAGGAGGCGTATTTACGGTGAGCTCCGGGCCCGGAACAATTTCAGGAAGCACTTTATCTCCAACCGGCCAGGGTGTTGTCAATATCTCATACACCTGGTCGGACAAGTGTGCCAATTCCGACTCCCGGTCAATAACTGTCAATGATAATCCTGTTGTCCGGCCCGGACCTGACCAGGAACTGAATTTCTGCTTTGAAACGACTCTGGCCGCCGAACTGGATCCATCCGAGACGGGAGAATGGTCTGTGACCTCCGGCACTGGAGTGATAGAGGACATCCATTCCCCGGTGACCAGGATCACCGGACTTTCAACAGGTACCAGCACATTCCGGTGGACAGTGCATTCTGGGAATTGTACCAGTTCAGCCGAGGTTGCAATAAAGGTAAACGACCTCTTCATACCTGACGTTATAACTCCCAACGGCGACGGGAAGAACGATTATTTCAGGCTGAATGCCCTCATAACCCCTGTCGAGCTGATCATCCTGAACAGGTGGGGCCTGGTTGAGTATTCAAACAAAGATTACCGGAACGACTGGGAAGGGCGCAACGACAAAGGGAACACGCTGAAAAGCGATGTCTATTTCTATATCCTGAAATTTGGGAACGGCCTTATTAAGAAGGGTACCATTATGATAATCAGATAAATGAAAAAGCTGGCACTTATCATAATCGTTTCGTTGCTTCCCCTGGGCCTTTTTAGCCAGATGGCGGTACTTACCGACCAGTATTTTAACAACACCCTCAGCATCAATCCCGCATATGCAGGGAGTGAAGATGCCCTGAGCATCACTGCCGCCTACCGCAACCAGTGGACCGGGTTCAACGATGCTCCCAGGAGCTATGCAGTAACGCTTCATTCCCCTGTCCGTTACGACAGGGTAGGCATAGGCCTCCTGTTGACAAACAGCACTTTCAGCATTTACAGGGAAACCAGCCTGATGGGCAGCTATGCTTACAGGATGGAGGTGCACGGCGGAACTCTTGCGTTTGGCCTTGGTTTCGGTGCAGCGGTAAAATACGTCGATTGGAACTCGCTGGATGCTGCCGATGCAAATGACATCCTCCTTGCCGGATATCCCCAGACCGCAATCCTTCCGGATTTCAGCGCCGGTACATATTATACTTCAAAAAGGTTTTTTGCCGGGTTTTCCGTTCCCCTTTTTATTAGCCATGAACTCAGCAGCAAGGCCCAGAAATATTCAATGAGCTTTGATCCCGGACGATGCAACTACTACCTCGAAGGAGGATACTATATTCACGTTGCCCGGCAAATTAGGCTGGTACCCTCGATTCTGGTCAAATACCATCCCGGGGATCTTCCACAGGCAGATTGGACCGCCAGGATGTTCCTGGGTGAAAAACTCGGCTTCGGATTCGGGTACCGGAACAGGGATACCCTGCTCGGCCTGCTCCAGATCCATTTCAACAGGCAGGCAATGATCTCTTATTCATATTGCTTTAACACAGGAAGAGTCGGGACCTACCTGAACGGTTCCCACGAGGTGGTCCTGAATTACCTGTTCGACTATTCGTATCGCATGACCAGTCCAAGGCAATTTTAGAAGCACCGAAGATGAAAGGAAGATTCTGGATATTGCTGCTGCTGACTTTAGGACCTGCGGCTATGGCACCTTCACAGGAGAAGGGATTTATCGTAAAGCGGTGCTTATTCAGCTCAGCTTTGGATAACGAGTTCTCCCCGGTTTACTATGGGGATGGCCTGGTGTTTTGCTCAAACCAGAGAGATAATTCACTTGCAATATATAAGAACGGCGATGAAAGGCTTTATAACATTGTCACCGTTTCTGCAAAGGGAAAGTCGGGGTGGAAGCAGCCGATCCTCTTTTCAAGGGACCTGCAGACGCATCTGAACGAAGGCCCCGCATCATTTAACGCCAGCTCGACCCGGATATATTTCTCAAGGAACAACCCATTGGCACTTAACAGGAAAAACAAATCCGCAGAGGCTGATAAGCTCGGAATTTTCAGCGCAGAAAACAAAGGGGGTTCCTGGGGCAATGTAAAGGCTCTGGCATTTGTCGATCCGCGATATAATTACACGACTCCTTCGATTTCACCAGACGGGTCACGACTATATTTTGCGTCTGACATACCGGGAGGCGCCGGTGGGATGGATCTTTACTATTCCGCGGCAACTGATGAAGGCTGGGGGGACCCGGTGAACCTGGGCCCTGTCATAAACACCCCCATGAATGAATCTTTCCCGTTTGCGGGGAGATACGGGGTCCTTTATTTCGCCTCCGATGGTCATAAGGGGGAAGGGGGAAAGGATATTTACTATACCAGGCAGGCGGATGGAAAATGGATAGAACCTGTGCACCTCGACTCTGCCATAAACTCTCCGTTTGATGACTTCGGACTGGTCGCCGATTCTACCTTTGAGCACGGCTATTTCTCATCCAACCGGATGAATACCGACGATATATTCAGCTTCAGCGCAGCGCCCCCCGTATTCCCTGACTGCGATTCCATAGCTGAAAACAAATACTGCTTCACATTCTTTGATGAACGTCATAATCTTATGGATACCGTTCCGGCGATCTACCGGTGGGATTTCGGGGAAGGGATGGTAGTTGAAGGCGTAGAGGTGAAACACTGCTTCCAGGGTCCGGGAGATTACAATGTAAGGCTCACAATCATTGATGGACGTACCGGAGATACCATATCCAGCGAGGCAAGCTATGAAGTAGGGCTCGAAGACATCAGGCAAGCTGTGATCGGATCGTACGATATCGGTGTAACGGACAATCCGGTGACATTCAAAGCCGGTACAGAAAGCCTTAAGGGAGAAGAGATCATTGATATCTTCTGGGATTTCGGCGATGGTTATGCCCCGGGTGGTCCTGTCGCGAACCATACTTTCAGGAAAGCAGGGGAGTATATTGTAAAGCTTGGCCTTGGAACCAGGGCTGACTCATCAGGCGGCATGTCGCGGAGATGCGTTATGAAGAGAATAAAGGTCTTCTCATCGTGCGACCGGCTGAATGTTCCGGACAGGAAGGCAGCTTCAGGGAATCAGCGCGGTTCAGCCGGCAACGGAGGCTTATTTACAGTAGCCGCGATTGTCATGGATGATATACCGCAGAATCAGAAGGCAGCAATCAGGTCGGAGCTGGCACCATATTCAGATATGTCACTGGCTCTTGGCCGGGCAGGTTTGGAGCCATCTGCAAATCCATTGCTTGCTGAACTGGTAAAGCTCCTCGGAGATCTTCCCGGCATCAGGGCGGAAATGATAATTCACCCTGCAGGGTCCTCTGATCCGGCCGGGAAAATGAGTCCCGCGGAAATCCTTTCGCACGAGCTGGAATTCTATTTTAAGAACAGCCGGGAGGCTGCCGGCAGATTCAGAAGCTATGCAGCCGATCGGGACGCAGCATTACTAAGGACCGGTGACCAGTTAACCAGAGCCGGCGACAACCTGATAGAATTAGTATTCACAAAGAACCAATGAAGTGAACCCGGCAAAGTCATATCCGATCATATTGTTCTTTTTGCTGCTCAATGGCGCGTTAGTAGCTCAACCCGTTCCGGCAGCGGATGAAAATATACCCTACCTGATGACTTTTGGGGGAAATTCACTGACCTCCTGGGGGGATGATGATTTTTGCCAGATCTTCTTCTGTGTCATCCCCGCTTCACAAAAAAGTCCCTTTTACCTTCGGGTATACGATCCCGATACAGGCGGCGACCTCGATGAGCTCAAGGGAAGCTTCAATACTGTTCTTAGCTTCTCCGTTTATGGGGGTACCGGCTGCTGGACCGATACTGCCGCCCAGAACATTCATCTCAACGGTAATTACAAAAGAGGATTTCAGATCACCTCAAGGTCCTTCGGAAATGATCCTAAATATGACAAGCAATGGTTCAGCCTGGGCCCCTTCAACCCATCCGAGGGAGAAAAGGCAGAGAGGCTCGGGGGATTCGTCTTCAAGATCATAGCCCAGGGCGTTTCAGGTGATGACGGCAACATTTACAGGTACTTCCTGAGTTCATCGCCATCAGCCAATGTTGCTGTTGAAGGAGCTAACTTCTTTACTTACAAGTACCATTTCAGGCTTCCTGACAATCAGAAGCAGATATGCCAGATCTATCCTTTTGTGGACGACAGGACAATCTCTTTCAAGGTCCTGAATTTTGACTGGGACAACGACGGCCTGATACGGGTCTTTTCAGTTGCGAAAAATGGGCTTCCGTGCAGTATTTCGGGAGAAGACCAATGGGCTCAGAACCAGTTCCCTGTCGTACCTGAGGAGAAGAACAGCTCTTTGGAGATACAGTTTATAAAGAACCAGTCCCTGCAGGTGAAGAACAACAATGTTGTCATTGCAGTGCTTAACCAGTACGGGGTCTCTATGCCCTTCTATGTTATTCCTATCGGCGGAGTGCCGGTATACACTCCCAAAATCAGAATGAAATGACCAGTCCGATCTGAATTTCATATGTGCACCGCTCTTAACTACAGGACCATCATTCTTGCAGCCCTGCTTTCGCTTGCGGGCCGCGCATATTCCCAGGAATACGACTGCCGGGTCCTGAGTCTTTCGGAAGGATCGGCCCAGGCATATATTTACACCCTGGTGCAGGATGAGAAAGGCTGTTTATGGATCGGCACCTCGGAGGGCCTTGCGCAGTATAACGGGATAGCCGTCAGGATATTCAGCACTAAGGATTCACTGGCTGATAATTTCATCACGTCGGCAATCGCTGACGGGGGATTCCTTTGGTTTGGCCACAGGAACGGGAAAATATCATTCTATGACGGGAAAGTTTTCAGGACCGTTAAATCCGGGGACTCTGATCAGACGCCGGTCACGCATTTTGCCAGGGACCCCGGTGGGCAGATTTGGGCAAGCAAGCTGTCGGGCGCACTGTATAAGCTTAAAGGGGGTGAAATTGCCGGTGAAATTGACCCTCTCAAAAACAATTACCCGGTTCTTACCTTCGGTTTCACGGAAGAGAACATAATTCTGGTTGGGAGCGAAAAAGGCCTAGTCACACTGGACATTGGGACAACTCCTGGCAAACCTGAATTAAGACAGGTCACGGACTTCCCCGGTTCAAGGGTATCTTCAATCTGCAGGGCTGGAGACAATTCAGGGTATTTCATTGCCACTGAAAACGACGGAGTGTTTAAACTGACGGCTGACTGCAGCAGTTTCAGAGCCATCAGGATTTCTGATGGTCCACTTTCCGGCCTGGCTTCAATCCAATCGCTGAGTGAAGACCACAAAGGGAACCTCTGGGTGGGCTCCTTCATGTCGGGTCTTATCAGGCTCACTCCGTTGGGAGGGAATAATTACCACCTTTCAGTTTTTAACAAGAAATCAGGATTTCTGACCGATAATGTAAAGACAGTATTTGAGGACCGGGAAGGGAATATCTGGTGCGGGAGTTATGGAGAGGGGCTGATGCTAGTAGTTCCAAAGCTGTTCACGCTGTTTGAATATGATGGGAAGAAATACGGGAACTCCGTATTTTCCATCTGTTTAGACCGGGAATATTTATGGCTGGGCACCGACCGCGGACTTCTTAAAACCGATCCTTCAAATGGCAGGGTAGTAAGCTTTTACGGCAATGGTTCAGGCCTGCCTGCCGATACTGTCACCGCACTCCGTTCTGATGGCAGCGGCGGCCTCTGGATAGGCACATTCGCAAACGGCCTGTACCGGATGAACATTGAAAGTGCCCTGGTCAGAAAAGTTCAAACCGGCGAGGGACTGCTGGAGAAATCTGTCACAGCGATTGAAGCTGACAAAGAGGGGATCTGGGCTGGGACAAAAAACGGATTATGCTGCATCAGAACAGCTGCAGGCGGGGTCAGATGGTATACGATCAGCCAGGGGGGACTTCCACATAACAATATCACGGATCTTTTCAGTGACAGGACGGGAAGGCTCTGGGTAGCCACCAACAGCAACACAATTGCCTCCATTTACGACGGGAGAGTGACGAGGATACCATTCAACAGCGGGTCAGGCATAAAGGTCGTGGGATCACTCACTGAAGATGCAGGGAACAGGATCTGGGTTGGGTCGAGAGGTAACGGTGTATTTGTTTTAAGCCCGGATAGTGCAATGCACCTGACTGAAAATGAAGGGTTATTCTCAGATTTTTGCTACTCCGTCGCCTGCGACAGTAGCCGGAGTATCTGGATCGGTCATAAAAATGGCATCAGCAGGATCAGTACATCGGATTATTCGGTGAAGTCATTCACTAAGCTTCCCGGAGTGCCGGATGGTTTCAGCCTCGTAAATAATGCAATCGTCGCCGGAAGGAATGACATGATCTATTTCGGTTCCGACAAAGGATTGATCAGGTTCAACTCAGCTCTTGATGCTGCCGTCCCGGTTCCGCCTGTGCTGGGATTCACATCCGTCAGGATCAATAATGAAGAGAGATCCCCGGATAAAAGCCAGCTGATCCTTCCTCCCGGCAACTACCAGCTGACTGTCAGTTTCCTTGGGGTTAATCTGATAGAGCCCGATCATGTCATCTATCACTATAAGCTTGACGGCTATGATGAGGCAGCCCGTTCAACGAGGAGCACCAGCGTGACTTACGGGCGACTTACCCAGGGGAAGTATGTTTTCAGGCTTTCTGCTACAAATGGTGAAGGCATTGCCACTGAAAGTACACTCGTCCTTGGCATCCAGATCAGGGAGCCATTGTGGAAGCAATGGTGGTTCTGGCTATCGCTTGCCGGTGCAGCGGGCCTGATCGTGTTTATCCTGATCCGCCTGCGCCTGGCAAGGCTGATAGCGGAAAAAAGCATCCTCGAGGAAAAAGTCATCGAACGCACATCCGAGATCCGGAGACAGAAAAGCGAGATCGAATCGCAGCGCGATATGATCGAGATGAAAAACATCAACATAACATCAAGCATAAGTTACGCGAGCCAGATCCAACAAGCGCTTTTACCGCCCGCTGAGATGCTTGAAAAACTACTGCCTGACAGCTTTCTGTTCACCAGGCCCAGAGACATCGTCAGCGGCGACTTTTACTGGCTTTCCGAGAAAGACGGTAAGGTCATCTTCACGGTGGCCGATTGCACCGGCCATGGAGTCCCCGGTGCCTTTATGAGCCTGCTCGGGATCACCCTTCTGAACGAAATAGTCAAGGTGCACGGAATCACCAAACCTAACGAAATACTTAAGTCCCTGTATGAAAAGGTCAACCAGTCGGTGCTTCAGAACCGGACGGAGAATATCACCAAGGACGGGATGGATATAGCGGTATGTGCCCTCGACAAATACAAAAGGAATCTGCAGTTCTCGGGGGGGATGCATGATCTTGTGCATATCAGCGACGGCAACCTGTCTGTCCTGAGGGCCGACCGTTCATGCATAAGTCCGATCGATACCTCGCAGGGGATCTTCTCGGTTAAGGAGTTGGATTACAAGGAGGCCGACATGATATACCTCTTCTCTGACGGGTACCAGGATCAATTCGGGGGCGAAAAAAACAAGAAATTCCTCAGGTCCAGGTTCTACAACACGCTTACCCAGATAAGCACATTCCCGGTCAGCGACCAGAAGGAGATCCTTGAAACCACCCTGAAGTGGTGGATGAACGGAGAGCCCCAGACCGATGATATAACGGTGCTCGGGATCCGTCTCCACTGAAACGCCGGCATAGAGTATTAATTACACGGAGTTGCCCAGAGTTAGCTTTTTTATCTCCCTGTGATCTCTGTGTCTTCTCCGTGTACCTCCGTGAAAGTTTTTAATCTAATCCCCCCTGAACCAGGCCAGGAAATCGTTCAGTCCGTAAGATTCACACAATCCCGCAAACTCCCTGAGGAGGTCGTTTGTGAAAGCTACTCCCCTGTCCTTGCGGTCGAGCCAATTGTAGTATTCCTTCTCACCGGCTGTATAGATACGGTCGTGGCCGGGCATTTTCTTTGACTTCCTTATCTCACGGAGAATTGATCCGGTCGTCTTTTTGAAACCGGCCGGATCAATGAATGCATTGATATCGATTGCAATGAAAAAATGCCCGAGCGAATAAGGCACCTTCTTCCCGTCACTGATCCCGATGAGCGATTTCAGGAAAGCGCCCTGCTGGAGTGCGGAAGAAAGGATCTCTACCACGGTGGCATATCCGTAGCCCTTGTAACCCCCGGTCTCCTCTCCCACTCCCCCGAGGGGTGTAAGGGCAGCCCTGCCGGCGATCAGGTCGGCGAGCACCTGTTTTGAGTCAGTTTTGCTTTCCCCGCTTTCATCGATTACCCATCCGGAAGGCATAGACTTTCCTTCACGGGCATAAAGCTCAATTTTACCTCTCTGAATGATTGAGGTGGCACAGTCGAGCAGGAAGGGAAACGGTTCATCGGTTGGCATCCCGAATGTCAGCGGGTTAGTGCCAAGGACATTCTCCGTTCCGAATGTCGGTGCAATGGAAGGCCTGGCATTGGTCCCCGTAATGCCGATCATGTCTTCTTTTACTGCCATGAGGGGATAATACCCGGCAAACCCGTAATGGTTGGAATTCCTGACCACAACCATGCCCATGCCAAATTTCCTTGCCTTTTCAATGGCCATCCTCATCGATTTGTGTGAAATCACCTGGCCCATCCCGTTGTGACCATCTATCACTGCGGTTGCAGGACCCTCCCTGACAACCTCGATGTTTGTTACAGGATTCACAATACCCTCCTTTATCCTGTCGAGATAAATGGGCTTCAACCTGTTCACCCCATGGGAATCAAAGCCGAATTTGTCGGCATTCAGCAGAACATCTCCGGCAATTCGTGCGTCTTCCTCAGGGATGCCTGCCTTGCACAGGATATCCAGGAGAAACTTCTCGACAATGTCAAAAGGAATGTATTTCGGATTCATTTTAAAATATGGTTTATTTATAACTAAAATTAATCAATAACATTGAAACAGCATAATGATTTATCTCAGCAAACTTCTTGTCTTTCATGGTGCCTTAGCTTAGAAATTTCTGACATCCAAACCTATCCTTTAATTTCCCTGGTGCAATCCCCGATTTTGAAAATATGCAGCGATCAATCTGTTTATCTTTTTACCTTTACACACTTAAACAATATATTCTATGAAACCGTCAGGATTGACAAAAGTTGAACTTTCGTTCCAGGAACGTTCCGGAAGGAATGAATACACCACTGCAATACCGTATGTGATTGTTCAGAATTTCCCCAGCCTCGGGCTGCTGACATCATTGAGGTTCCTGGAATGGGTTGCCGGAAACCCGGAAGGAGTAATCAGCCTTCCCACCGGGAAAACGCCTGAATATTTCATCAAATGGACCAACAAGCTGCTATCCAGCTGGGACGATTCCGAGACGCAGAAATTCATGGAGCAGAATGGACTGCACCTTCCGAAAAAGCCATCGCTCAAAGGCCTGAGATTCGTTCAGATCGATGAATTTTACCCTATAAACCCCAGGCAGCACAATAGCTTCTATGATTATGTAATGAAATATTATATCAAGGGGTTTGACCTGGATCCTGCCCGTGCCCTCCTGATAAATTCCGATAAGATAAAGCTGCCGGGTAATTGCCACTACAGCGAGGTATTCCCCGACAGCAGCATCGATCTTTCACTCCGGAACAGGGAGGCTGTCACCCCCCTGGAAAAGGCTCAGCAGGCATCAATTTTCAGCATCGATAACTGGTGCACTTCATACGAGAATAAGGTAAGGGAACTGGGCGGAATAGGATTTTTCCTCGGGGGCATCGGACCCGACGGTCATATCGCGTTTAATACCCGCGGAAGTGATCATAACTCGGCAACCAGGCTCACTGCCACCAACTTTGAGACACAGGCTGCTGCAGCAGGCGACCTGGGAGGGATCGAAGTATCTCGGAGCAGGCTTGTTATCACCATCGGCCTGGGAACGATCACTTACAATCCGGAGGCCGTTGCTCTGGTATTTGCCGCCGGTGAGGCAAAAGCAGGTGTCATCAGGAACGCGCTGGAGAACCCGCCTGATAACCTCTACCCGGCAACCGTTCTTCAAAGGCTTAAGAATGCACGGTTCTACCTCACTGAAGGAGCAGCACTACAGCTTCACGACAGCATTGAACGTTATTACAAACATGGTGAATGGGCATTTGAGAAAACGGAAAAAGCTGTTTTCGACCTCTGTGAGAGAATAGACAAGTATGCTCATAAGCTCACAATAAATGACCTCAAGAATGACAAATACTGTGCGATGATCCCTGACCTTAGCCTAAAGAGAGTAAAAGAGGTTATCGATTCCACGAGGAAAAAGATTGAAACAGGGCTGAAAAAAGACGAGGCGCAGGTATTTTTACATACCGGGCCTCACCATGATGACATCATGCTGGGCATCTTTCCTGCCATAATCCACCAGCTCAGGATCGGATCCAACAGGTTTCACTTTGCCGTGCTGACCTCCGGGTTCACGGCTGTCACAAACCATCTTTTGCAAGGGCTACTTGAGGATACCCTGAAACTCATCCGGAATGGAAAAATAGAGATGCTGCGGTACCCCGATTTCTTTGAGCAGGGATACAAATACAAATTCGATAAGGATGTCAACCATTACCTGAACAAAATTGCCGCGAACGACCAGAAAGGGAAGCTCCGCGGCATCTGCCACCGTCTCACAAGGGTGATGGTCCAGATCTATAAGCTTGCGTCGGAGCAGGAGCTAATAGATCAGCTTGAAAAGAACATCGAGCTCCTCAGAACCAGCTACAGCGGGGAGAAGAATCCTCCCGACATTCAGAAGCTCAAGGGAATGCTTCGTGAATTTGAGGAAGAGCTTGTCTGGGCCCATTACGGTGTAAAGGTCAAGGATATTGAACACCTCCGCCTTGGGTTCTATACCGGCGATATTTTCACACCCCAGCCTCAGAAGGAACGGGATGTGCTGCCTGTCCTGAAAATGCTCAGGCTGGTACAGCCAACCGTGATCAGCCTTGCTTTCGATCCCGAAGGATCGGGCCCCGATACTCACTATAAGGTGCTCCAGGCAATTGCAGAAGCGCTAAGGCAATGGCAGAAAGAGAAGGACATTTCAAAACTGAGGATCGTCGGGTACCGGAATGTCTGGTACAAGTTCCACCCGTCGGAGGCCAACGTGTTCACACCTGTCTCGCTCAACTCCATGGCAGTCCTTAACTGGTCGTTCAAAAACTGCTATATAAGCCAGGTAAATGCTTCATTCCCAAGCCATGAACTCGACGGCCCTTTCAGCGATCTTTCGCAGAAGGTATGGGTTGACCAGTTCAGAAAAGTTCAGTTGGTTCTCGGGAAGGATTTCTTCTATGAGAATGAAAGCCCAAAGATCCGTACAACCCATGGGATGATCTATTACAAGGAGATGAAGACCGATGAGTTCCTCAGCCACGCAAGAGCTCTCGAAAAAAGCATGGAAGGTAGCGTGCAGAATGATTAGATGCTCCTGAAGGCAGGCAAGGTGGCATCTGATAGGGTCAGGGGATTTAGGGATTGGTTGAATAAATAATCCCCGCTGGTTTGCATCATCTGTCATCATCCTGCTCATTTATCTGGTTGCCCGCGCTTTCATAAGGCCCTGACCAGGGCCGGGCTTCAAAATTAAATTTGCCTGTTAACCGGTTCCTTTTGTGAAATATGTCACTAATTCCTTGCCGGAGTGAAAATTTTTGTTATATTTTTATATTTAAAATTCTGTTCAAATGGACAAGGAAGAAATCAAGAAAAGAGTAAAAAAAGTCACTGCAAAAGTGCTTGAGATTGATGAGTCCGAGATTTCGGACAATTCGAACTTCTCATTTGACCTCGGGGCATCCTCCATGCAAAGCATAATGCTGGTTGCAGGATTCCAGGAGGAATTCAATGTTGAAATGGATGAACAAAGATCCCTCGATGTTCAGACCGTTTCCGAAGCCGCTGACTTTATTTCCACATACATTTCCTGATAGTCCGTAAAATATCTTTGGACAGGTAATTGGTTTTTGCGGTTTTAATTAAGGCAGTTCAGCCTGCCAATCCCCGGATCCTGAAAAATTTCCATTAATAAGGTATTTCAAAATGTCGCAAAGGTCAGAAATCCACAGGCAGAACCTGGAGAAGATCTTCAATCCCAAATCGATCGCAGTCGTTGGCACCAACAATGTGAAAGGAACGGTACCATACGATATCCTCTTCAACATCCTGAAGACCGAGTTTTCGGGAGTGGTATTCCCCGTAAGTCCGGGCGAAAGGTCAATCTGCTCGGTAAAAGCTTACAAGTATGTCATCGATATTCCCGATCCGGTTGATCTGGCTATAATTGTTTTCCCAAGCCAGGTATGTCACATGGCACTCGAACAGTGCGGACAGAAAGGGATAAAAGGTGTGGTCATCATTTCCGCCGGCTTCAAGGAAGTTGGCGAAAAGGGCCTGGAGCGGGAGAAGCAGCTGCTTGCGATTGCCGCTAAATACGATATCTCCTTGATCGGGCCGAACTGCCTGGGGATCATCAATACCGACCCTCTGATAAATCTGAATGCCTCGTTTGCCCGGAAAATGCCTGAAGAGGGAAACATTGGTTTCCTTTCGCAAAGCGGGGCGCTCTGTACGGCTGTTCTCGATTATGCCCGGGCAAAGCACATCGGTTTCTCAAAATTCATAAGCTTCGGGAACAAGGCCGACATCAGTGAAATAGACCTTATGTACTACCTCATGGAGGATGAAAAGACCCGCGTGATATTGCTGTACCTTGAGGAGGTTACCGACGGACGGGCCCTGATGAAAGCTGCAAGGGATGTAACCAGGACCAGCGGGAAGCCTGTCCTTCTTCTCAAATCGGGCAGGACCGATGCCGGCGCCTCTGCAGCTGCCTCACATACAGGCTCACTTGCCGGGAACGACGAGATCTATGATGCCGCATTCAGGCAGGCCGGGATCATAAGGTGCGACAATATCGAGGAGATGTTCAACATTGCGATTGCATTCGCTTACCAGGCTGCTCCCCGTTCGAACAAAGTGGCAATCATCACAAATGCCGGCGGCCCAGGGGTTCTGACAACCGATGCCGCAATTCACGACGGACTCCAACTGGCAAAATTCTCGGAAGAAACCATGCGGGAATTCAGAAAATCCCTCCCTTCAAATGCAAATATCAGGAACCCTGTCGATGTGGTCGGGGATGCGCGTGCCGACAGGTATAATGTTGCCCTTACAGGGGCTTTCAGGGAACCTGAGGTCGACGGGGTATTCGTCATACTTACCCCGCAGTCGATGACCGATATTGAAACAATAGCCAGGGAGGTCGTAAAGGTCTCGAAGGAGTATTCAAAGCCGGTATATGCCTCATTCATGGGTGAAGCCGATGTCGCCCCAGGGGTGGATATCCTGCTCAGGAACAAGATCCCTCACTATATTCTTCCGGAATCGATGTGCAGGAGCTTCTCCCGGGTCTTCAGGTTTTACCGTGATCTTGATACGGAATTACACCAGCAACGCGTTTTCAGCAACGTGGATCATGATTCGGTCCAGGGCATCCTGAATGAAGCAATTGCAAGCAATCATCTTTACCTTCCGGAAGAAGAGGCTGCGAGGATCCTCGAGCTTTACGGGTTCCCTGTTGTTCCGGAGGAGCTTGCAACAACACCCGGGCATGCTGCAACCATTGCTGAAAGGATAGGATTTCCCGTCGTGATGAAGGTGGATTCAGATAATATCGTCCACAAATCCGATGTCGGGGGCGTGGTCCTGAACGTGAACTCCTCAAGGGAGGCTGAAATTGCTTTCGGAAGGATAATGCACAATATACGGGAAGCGAAGAATGATGCGGTAGTTAAGGGAATCCAGGTAAGCAAGATGATTACTTCGGGAGAGGAGGTCATACTCGGGATAAAAAGAGATCCGTCGTTCGGGCCTGTAATCATGTTCGGCCTTGGGGGCCTTTACGTCGAGGTTTTCAGGGATGTAAGCTTCAGGATCGCCCCAATCGATGAGATTATCGCTGAATCGATGATCAGGGAGATCAAATCCCACAAGATCCTGGAGGGTATCAGGGGAAAGCCAGAACGTGATACGGGTTGCATAAAAGAGTGCCTTATCAGGCTTAGCCAGCTCGCCCTCGACTGCCCCCAGATCAGGGAGCTCGACATAAATCCCCTGATCGTTCTCGAAAAGGGATCAGGCTGTTACGTGGCAGATGCCCGCCTGATGCTCCAACCAGACAATAGTAAAGAATGAAATAGAATTGACAGGCAAACCTTAATCTAAAATATTAAAATTATGAGAGTTATTATTAAGAAAGACCAGAATGAAGTAGGGCTTTGGACAGCCTCCTACATTGCAGACAAGATAAGAAGATCCGATCCGACCCCCAATAAGCCGTTTGTACTCGGATTACCGACAGGATCCTCCCCGATTCCCGTCTACAGGGAACTTGCCAGGATGTGCAAGGCCGGTGAGCTGTCTTTCAAAAATGTTATCACATTCAACATGGATGAGTATGTCGGCCTCGATGAGAACCATACGGAAAGCTATCATTACTTCATGTTTGAGAACCTTTTCAGGCATATCGACATCCCCAGGGAACACATCAATATCCTCAATGGCAATGCGCCGGATCTCGAAGCTGAATGTGCTGATTATGAAAAAAGAATAGTTGCTGCCGGAGGGATAGATCTGTTCATCGGCGGAATAGGTCCCGATGGCCATATTGCATTCAATGAGCCGGGATCATCGCTCACTTCCAGGACAAGGGTGAAAACCCTGAGGTACGATACCATACTTGCAAACTCGAGGTTCTTCGGAGGCGATATGAACAAGGTTCCCAAGCTGGCACTCACTGTCGGGGTAGGAACTGTGATGGATGCCCGTGAAGTCCTGATCATCATTACCGGGTTCAACAAAGCCAGGGCACTCAGGGAAGTTGTGGAAGGTGGAGTCAGCCATATGTGGACAGCCTCTATCCTCCAAATGCACCAGAGAGGCATCATAGCATGCGATGAACCGGCAACTTCTGAACTGCATCTCGATACCGTGAAGTATTTTATGGATATCGAGAATCCTGATGACAAGAACCGTCATTTTTAAAAGCCGTCAGGGATATCGACCCATTGTATAACCAAAATCAGTGTGCAATGAAGTTCCGGCACCTTACCAATGAGGAAATTCATGAGTTGACCGCCCACGGCTGCTTTTCCGAAAACTGGGACCAGATAATGGTGTGTGAGGATTTCTCCACCGTGAATATCCGGAACACACATTTTGAAGGCAATATTAAACTTGGCAGCTATTCAGGGAGAATGGAGCCTGGCAATCCGGCTTCCAGGCCCTGCGGAATATTCAACAGTTCCATTGCCGATTGCGAGATAGGTGACCATGTTCATATTTCCGACGTCAGGAACCTGTCAGGCTATAATGTTGAAGGGGATGTGGAGATAATAAATATTGGTTCTGTCATGGCCGGGAATGGCTCCTCATTTGGCAACGGCACAGAGATCGAGGTGGTGAATGAAGGTGGCGGAAGGGAACTCCCGATATACGACAGATTGTCAGCCCAGATAGCATACCTTACCGTCTTTTACCGGCATGATCCGTTATTTACGAAGAACATGCTCGGGCTGATCGGACACTATTGCGCCTCAAAGAGAACAGGGAAGGCCGTCATAAAATCAGGTGCACGCATCAGCAATACACTGGTTATCCGCAACGTCTGCATCGGCAACTGCACCATTATCTCGGGTGCAAGCCTACTTGAAGAGGGCACAATCATCAGTTGCCGGGAAGCGCCTGTGAAGATCGGTACCGGCGTTATGGCAAGGAAATTCATTATCCAGTCGGGATCGGAAGTGGATGGCGGGGCGATCCTTGAAAAGACCTTTGTTGGCCAGGGTGTAAAAATGGGAAAACAATTCTCATCCGAGAACTCGGCGTTCTTTGCCAACTGCGAGGCCTTTCACGGTGAAGCCTGCAGCCTTTTTGCGGGGCCCTACAGCGTCACCCATCACAAGTCGACACTGCTGATTGCCAGCTGCACTTCCTTTTTCAATGCCGGAAGCGGGACCAATCAGAGCAATCACATGTACAAACTTGGCCCTGTCCACCAGGGGATACTTGAAAGGGGATCAAAGACAGGATCATTTTCTTATCTCCTTCTGCCAGGTCATATCGGGGCTTACAGCGTTGTGGTGGGAAAGCATTACTCAAATTTCGACACATCTGACTTCCCATTCTCTTATATCACAGAAGGGAAAGGCAGGAGCGAGCTAACCCCGGCGATGAACCTGTTTACTGTAGGAACCCGCAGGGATGCAGATAAATGGCCGGCGCGCGACCGCAGAACCGATCCGGAAAAACTTGACCTCATACACTTCAATCTCCTGAATCCTTATATCGCCGGAAAAATAATTACCGGAATGGCCCTCCTTTCGGATCTTTCCGAAAAAGCCACTGGCAAGCAGGACTATTTCCACCATAAGGGGATATATATTCACAGGCTGCTTCTTAAAACCACGAGGAAGTATTATGAGATGGCCCTGAAGATATTCCTGGGCCAGGAGCTGGCCAGGCGCATAATGACGGCGGAGCCAGGATTCCCGGTCGCTGAAATCAGGAACTGGCTTAAATCGGAACTTGTTCCGGACCGTGGTAAGTGGGTGGACCTTGCCGGACTGCTCTCACCGGTATCCGCGGTGAACGGTATCACGGAAGCGGTAAAATCGGGAGAGATATCTTCAACGGAAGAGCTTGAAAAACGCCTGGCATCGATCTATAAAAACTACCTGTCTTTTTCGTGGAGCTGGTGCTCTGCGGTTATCAGGGACCAGGAAGGAAGCCTTCCCGAAGATTTACCTGCCTGCGGCCTCATAAAGATAATTGAGGACTGGAAGTCGAATGCGGTAAAGCTCAACAGTATGATCCTCAAGGATGCAGAAAAAGAGTTTGACCAGGGAAGCAGGATCGGGTACGGGATTGACGGCGACCAGGCAGCCAGGGATGAAGACTTCAGTTCAGTAAGGGGGGAATATGAAAGGAACAAGTTCGTCGCCGGGCTTCGGAAGGAATCGGAAGAGATCGAAGGGCAGGCGGATAAGATGATCTCCTTGCTGAAGGGGATCTCGTGATCCCGGGAACTTACACCACGGAAAGCCCCCAATCCCCTGAAGGGGGCTATGCCATAAAGCCCTTACCTGAGCTGGGAATGTTTTAAAGTTCCGCTTTCAGGGGGGATTAGCGGGGTGTTCTTCGCGTAAATTCTTAAATTGTTACAGGATCACAATAAATGGTACAAAATCGATACTTTTTGTTACAAAATTGGTAGACCATGTCATGCTGAGTTCTGAACTTTATGGCTGCCAGCATTCTTTTGCAATTTCCCCATTTCCAAAGTTGCTGCTATGATCTTGTCAGGCAGAGATAAGGGGAGTCGTGCTTTCTTTGCCAAGGAATTAGCTAGAGCTAAAAGCTATTTTGATTCTATCACTTCCTTAATATCTTGGTCGATCTAAGACGGCTAAAGTTAGGTATATTTCACTCATATTGAGTAAGATATATCATATACTTGAGTATTTCATATACTTTCGCTTAGGATTCTGCACACTATTCCTCCAGGTAGATTAAACAAGTGCTTTAATCCCCATGTCGTATAAATGCAGGCATCTGTTAAAGTTCCTGCATTTACCTTTCATCACAGGGGTATATATGTTAATGTATGATTTTAGCATTTTTAAATGCTGTAATAAGTTCTTGCCTAGTAAGTTTATTTGTTTTTATATAAAGCCGATTCCTTAATGGCAAAATGGAGCTATTTTCGTTTTGTCCAGATTGAACAGGTATTTCCTGTTCAAAGTTTTCCAATAATGTGATATACTTAGAATTTACGGGTAGTTCCAACTTTTTATTCCCTGAAATGTGCCAGTAAACTACATAAATGTAATTCCCTCGTTTAAAAGTAAACGCTCGCACCTCTACGTTTCCATTAGCAATGTCAATAATCTGTTCATATGGAACAAGTTCAAATTTGTTCTTTTCATTCAGTAATAAAATATGCTCCTGCTCCAGATTCTTTAGTGCCTGTTTTTGTTCATCAGTTAGCCAATGCCTTGTTCTTACCTCTTCCCAACGTCTTAGAACCTCAAGGTTGTCAGGGGTTCTTGCATGACGAGCAAAAGTTTCAGGATTCGCTTGAATAGACACAGGACAATCCCATGCTGCTGCCCGGCTTGTGACATATTCCAACATGTCGGGCTGAGTGCCAACTGTTTCTTCATCTGGCAACCAGTATCCCAACCATCCAAAGTTAAGCCTGGTAAAATTATCCTGCATTCTTGGGGCCTCCTTGCATGGGTATCTCCTGGTTTCTTCTTTTAAAACCTCAGGTTTAAAGGTATCAAAGGCATTTCCGCCTGTCAGCATATGCCAGCTGAAATGAGTCTTTGCTGCTCCTTCAGCAAAAATAGGTTCAGGTTTTAGTCTGTTAAAAACTCTCCATTGTGCATTGGATACATGGTACCAGAATGGCGGATTAACTCCTTCTGAACCATCAAAGTACATAAATTCAAAACCTGCACTATATATTTCAGCTATTTTTTCTGCTATTTCATCCTGGAGATCTGAGTTTTGATCAATATAAACACTTGTTGCTCCAAACTCGCTTACATCAAGTAAACCAAACATATATCCTACCGGTTGGGAATTTATTGTAGTTTCATCTATTCCCCGGATACAACCTGAAAACATATATGGTTTGGTTACAGTGTAGTTCTTATATGAAATTAGTTCTGTTCCAATTTTTAATACACGCCGGTCATTGGCCATAGTACTAAATGCAGGATTTTGTTCAACATAAATAGTTGTGTCTTTTATACCAAGTGGCTTAGCCAAAGTCAATATTCTCAGCAGATTTAACCTGTGATCGGGAATTGGAGTGACATACTTGCTATCTCGTCCAATGTGTGTGTGTAGAAAATGAACTCCAGGGACTATTCCGGTAGTCTTGATTTTGGTCAACATCGCTTGAAGATCTGCTCTTCCCTTAGGATACTCAGATCTCCAAGTATCATAATTTCCTAAAAGCCTGTAGCCTCTGCTCTCAAGGAAAGAAGGATAATAAATCATCATAGTCCTGAATCCGGCTTGCTTGGCATATTTGATATGTTCTTCAACATTAACTGGATTAACATTGTCTGACCAATAATATGATGCATTATAAAGTTCATTCCTTCGGCTGGCGACACCATGAGGAAGATTATAATCCTTCTCAACTACTGCAATATTATCCAGAAGTTTGTCAGTCGCGCATGTTATTAATGCTGCACCTACTCCCGTGAGTTTTACCTTTTCGTCCACTCCTGCTTCCAATATCCGGTATCCTTCACCTTCCTCCGAATCAATGTTCGCGCTTGGTTCAGTTGCCAAAACGTTTATTACCACCTTGTCATCCCAGATTACGTTCAACCAATCACCCCAATGCCCCCGATTGCGTACAGGCAATCGCAAAAACCACATTTCACAAATCGGAGGTTCGGTCATTGCTATACCATAGTCTTTTACCTTCAAATCGAATTTCTCGAGAGTAAAGCCAATATAATTGGGAGTTATCTTGATAATTATTGTAGATTCCCAGGGGATCAGCTCATATCCAATAATAAGTTTGTCCCCTTCTTTCCGGATCGAATTGGATTTAAATGTTGTCTTTTTATTTGGATATGCCAATTTAACCTCATTCTGGTATGGTCGTGGCTCGATTATGGTGCTTACAGGAACTTTTTTAGCTTCAATTAAACATTCAACCTTAGCAGGTTTGTAAAACAGACTTTTAGCTGTTCCGTCACTTGCGAGGACAAGTCTCATCTGATCATTCTCAATAATAATTTCATTGTCGCTTATCTTTTTATCTCCGGTACACGATATTAAAAAGATTACTGCTGACAGGAATAGCAAAAATTTTTTCATCAATCTATGGTTTTTTAGTCATCCTCAACTCAACGCACAACTCTTTTAGTTAACTACCACCCAGTGTATCCTGCATGCAGTTCCGCTGCTTGCGGTATTTTTGTCGCTTGAGACACTTACAACCAGCCTGTGCCTACCGTATACCAGCTTGTCTTCAAGCATCATCATCCAGGGGAGGTGCAAGCCTTGACTCCAGCGGGTGAACTGATCCGCTTTCCTGAATTCCGACCCGTCAATGCTGTATTCGATAATGCCGGCATCGGGACCCGAGGTGACGAGCAAGCCTATTGCTGTTCCCCTGAATGGATACTTCAATGTTGCCCCCGGAACGTTTGCCTCCAGGACATCGTCATTCACAAAGCCTTCTCTTACGAGAGCCTTATCAACAGGCTGCCAGTTTTTAACAAGCGACCAGCCTGGTCTGGTCTTCGCTTTATTCAAAGGTTTAAATTGCCCGTTTATATATGAATACCTATCAAGCAAAACCGCAGGGATCTCGTGGACTTTCAATGAACTGCCGGGAGCTCCGTTCCAGGCTGAATCGAGCAGGTGATGTATTGTGCGAAAGTAAAGCCTTTGCTCAAAATATGAAGAATGCAGGTTCCTGAAATCGTCACGCCAGCTGAATTCACAGTAAAGCACCCGGTCATTCACCTCTTTTGCCAGGTTTATTGATGTCACTGAATAATGCTCCGCAACTTTCTCGTTCTGCTGAATTACATCTGGTATCTTCCCGTTATTGTAATCTGCCATTTTATCTTGGTCGGCGAAATGCATCATTATAATATCTACGTACGGGTTTGCCCTGAGAGCCTGGTACACAATACCTTCCATCCCTCTTACCTGCTGGTCAGGTGAAACTGCGTTTGTGATATTGTTCACGGCAGCTTCAACGAATAAAAGGTCAGGCTTGCCTTTTGCAAGGACATCACTTGAAAACCTCATTGAATGCGGAACTGATCCAAGTGACGGAATTCCTGACTTGATAAACTGAAACTTTGTTCCCGGAAAACGTTTTACCAGGTATTTTGCAACACTGTCGCACCAGCCGGGATTGTAAGTTATCTCTCCGCCAAGAAACGCTACCACGCCTTTTTTCCCCTTTTCGAATTTCAACCTGCTGTTGTCCAGGCCACCCCTGGAATTTATGCTCATCCACTTTTCATAAGGTTCAGGCTTATCAAGCAGCTCTGGTGAAGTATTGGAAAGGATAAACCTGACTATCGGTGTAGGGTCCCTAAGGCTGTGAGGATGATGTCCAATCCCCTCTTTCACTATGATTCTAATATCGCCTCCTGCTGCTTTGTAAGCTTTTTCAAGCACATAAGAGTTTTCCTCAATGGGGACAACATCGTCCACAGCGCCGCATACATGAAGCACAGGAACTCCCGCCTGAGCAAGCTTCACGCAATTATAAACGGGCATTCCTTTGAAATCATTCACAGTCTCTTCTGTAAGGCCGTAAACTTTAAGATGAAGCTTCCAGTCATCGGGTGACACGTTGCTTCTTCCTTTTCCACCGGGCCAGCTACATATATCGCACACAGGCGCATCAGCATAGATGCATGCGACTTTATCCGGATTGGCTGATCCCCAGTTGTATATGTAAAGCCCGCCACGGCTCATTCCTTCCAGGACGGCTTTCGAGTTCAGCTCATAAGTATTTACTAGCAAATCGTAGAAATGATTCCAGAGTTCCACAGCTTCGGGGCCGCCGCAAAGCAGAGGCGCATTTATATACACAACGTGAAATCCTTTCCTGAGCAATGCGATTTCAGTCTGCGGCTCATGACCCCAAAACCTCGCCCGCCATATCCAGTGGCGTCCGGGTTCAGCCTTATCGGGAAAGACGATCTTTGCATCATAACTACCCCCTGAACTGTCCCTTAAATCCACCATGTGCAGGACTTGGTTCCCTTGCAGGTTCCGCACATACTGGAATTTGAAATTATGGCATTTGAAGCCATAATAAAGAGTGTCTTGGGAATTGACCGGGAGGTTAATGAGGAGGGCTGCTAATAATATAATGGCTCTCATGTAATGTGTCTTTTTGCTGGGAAAGTTAATTCTGCTTTACCCTGAACTTCAACATTATTTCCTGTAATAAATTTTTTCAGTAATGGAATCATCTTTGGGTTCTTATTTTATTTCCGGCGATGGCGTAGTACATAATGTAGAGGTAGGCTGGCAAACAAACACAATAAGCAACCTGATGAGAAGCCATGTCAGCAACATAACCAAACAGAAGCGGAAGGAAAGCTCCCCCGATTATCCCTGTTACAAGTAATGCAGATCCCATTTTTGTAAACTTGCCAAGATCAGCGATAGCAAGAGGCCATATCGCAGGCCACATTAATGCATTGGCTAAGCCCAGGACTGCCACAAGATAGATTGATATCGTCACAGGCAACAAAAGTATCATGAGGGTGACCAGTACACCTGAGATTGTGCATAACAGTAAAGCGACACTCTGACTTAAGTATTTCGGGATAAATAATACTCCTGAGGTATAACCCAGGACCATACCTGCTGATACTAGCCAGACATAATTATGGGGAGAAGGCAAATTCAGAATCGAAGCATAATCGTTTATTGTACCAAGAGCAATATATTCGACGCCCACATCAAAAAAAATAGCCACAGCTCCCAGAATAAGATGAGGGAATTGAAAGATGTTTGTTTTCGATGCCGCATAAGATGAAACAACAGATGCCTGCTCATTTTCATCTTCACCAATAGCTTTTATTTCAGGCAGAGGCGTAAAGTAATAAATACCTGACATTACAGCCATAACACCTGATATAATATAGAAAGGCAGGATTGTGTCCTGAATATTGACATTCGAAAGATCCATGAAAACAGCGAGTATCAGTGAGGCAAAGGCAAAGAAAGTCTTACTACATATTCCCATGAGGGCAATACGGCTTGCTGCACTTTCGGGAGGACCGATGATTGTAACGTATGTATTAACAGCTCCGGTCAGCAAAGTTTGTCCCATTCCGCTGATGAACAGTGCCACGAGTAAAAGAGGGAAGCTTGTGATTCTGGCCGATGGGGCAATCAAATAAAAACCTGCTGCCATAATGAGAAAGGCAATAGCCATTCCTCCCTTGTAACCAACCTTCTTAATAATTGCTCCTGAAGGTACACCAAATACTGCAAAAGACAGGAAGGTAGCTGTCATGACCAGGTAAGACATAGTAATTGAAATGTGAAAAGCTTCTTTTACGAAAGGAATGAAGAATGCATTTATTCCAAGGGCAAAACCAAGCACTGCAAACATTGACCCGGTTAATATCATTGGAATCACTAAGGTTTTTCGTCCGGTGGTCATGATTTGGTTAAGATTTTAATTGGTAAAAACTTTAATTACAATAAGCAAATCAGTTGAAACTAATTATCTGTGTTGATCTTATACTCAGTAATTATATTTACACTAAGCTCTTTACCAGGGGAAAGGATATCCGGGCAACCACCACAAGCCTCAATTTCCATAAAACCCGTAGGATCGCAATAAATGCTCAGCTTTATACCCTTTTCTGAAGGAATCTGGTCAGGCGGGGCATCAGCTATATCAATATATTTCTGCCCCGGAGGCAGAGTGCCTGTATACCTCTTTACCTTCAAATTGTCAAAATATTTGTATTCAATCCATGGCACATTTTCTCCCATGCCGAGTTGGAAACGAAAATAAGTATTGGTATTAACAATATATTTATCGTTTGATATACCACGCATGGACAAACTGGAGCTGTATAAATCACGAATATCTTCTTCTGTCTTGTAAGGCATAATTACTTCACAACCTTTACCGGTATCTAACTGACATAATGACCAGGGAGCAAGCCTGAAATCTTTTATGAACAACGTTTTTACCCCGATATATCTGATCATTTCTGTTACATTCTGTACGAGACAGTTCTCATTGTACTCTACTTCAATATGACGCTCAAATTCGCACGGGATACCCAGCTGACGATTATTCACCAGATCTATTTCTGCCTTTATTACCGTTCTTTTTTCATTTTGTCCTGTGATTTCCCAGACAGCTCCTGTAATTTCCGGTGGCACTCTCCAGTTGCCTGTCGCATATTCATAGCCAAAACAGGTACCTTCAGGAGCAGGCCACAAAACATCGCCTCCGGGGTTCCGATATGCCGTCTTGTTACTTTTGTTCAGTACGGATGAAGGAACAACCCTGTTAAGTACTTTATTATTCAAAACGGCAAAAAGTCTCCCTTCCATATCCAGGGCTGCTATAATGCCATTTTCCAGGGTGCCGGTTAAGTTGGACCGACATTTAGCCTGATCTAACAACTCCAATAATTCCTGTCCTGTCATAGTTTATATACCCATGGCTTTCTTCATATCGCGAAGAATGACAGACATAGCTCGGTCGCCATAATCTTTTGAAGCATCTTTCGCACTCCTGGAGAACCAGTTTTTGTCAATAAAGCGTTTCATGTCAACACCCTCAGGGCAGAATGACATCATCAGTGATGTCTCCTGTTTACCAGCATGGTCAATTGGAAATTGAGCTTGTGCATCCGCACTCATAAACGGACAGATGTGTATCCAGTTAAAGGGATCAGTACCAGTTTCAAGTTCATCGTAATAAGCAGATGAAGACTCATCTCCCCACCATCCATCACCGCGTTGGCGCTCAATGAAGTCAAATATCTCCTGGCGTGCTGCAAGCTTAAAAGCTAGATCTGTAGGCATTCCATTTGAGAAGTTTTCACTCTGATGATGTACAAACACATAAATATTACGGAACCCAATGCGCAAAAGATTATAGAATAGCTGACGCGCAAATTGATTCAGCACCTCTGAATCAACATGTATACCGCCATTGTGTTCCGGAGCTGCAACAGCATAAGTTCCGGATCCATAATAAAAAGGCGGCATTATTACCAGTGGCATCTCTTTCTCCAGAAATTCCAGAGCTCTGACTACAAGCAGAGAATCTACCCCGGGTGTGAGATGTTCACTATGATATTCAAGCACTCCCAAAGCCATGACTACCGGAGTGTTTTTATCAATCGCATCCCTGATCTGATCAGGGAACATCAATTCATAATGCATAATTATTTTTTTTCATCATTTTTAATGTGGTGCAGGTATTCGAAAGTGCCATCACTTCAGAGATTAAATCTCAACGGTCTTCATGAATTTTGAAGAGAGTTTCTCTACTCCGCCATTTTTTATCACTACACCATTTTCCCAGCGAAGTCCAAAATCTTTGTCATAAAAAAATGTATCAACTTGGAAAGTCATGTTTTCTTTTAATTCATAGTTTGATGTAGATTCCATCCATGGCTGTTCCACTTCCATCATCCCTATTGAGTGACATGGTCCATACAGCATATATTTTTCGAAACCACACGATTTTACCCAGACCTCATATTCCTTAACCACATCTCCGGCTGGTTTCCCAGCTTTCATCATGTCAATAGTCTTGAAATGCGCTTCCAGACCAAATTCAACAAGTGCTTTTTTATGTTTCGGTAACGGACCGATTGAAAAAGGAATTCCCACACTTGATGAATATCCGCCAACACGTGCACCAATATTTAGTTGAATGACTTCATTCTTAATGATCTTGTTATTAGTAGGCCTTGAGATGGCATTATTTGTCGAAGGGCCACAGAAACAATACAGAGAATGTCCCTCGTATTCGCCTCCATGTTTATAAATCTCACCCTGGGCAATCCCAATGACTTGCAGTTCTGTCATTCCAGGTTTGATTTCATTGAGTATTGCTTCAATAGCAAGTTCAGATATGTTGTATGCTTTTCGCATGCAATTAAGTTCATTTTCACTTTTTACAAACCGTAATGGTAGTAACGTCGAATCGGCTTTAATCAATTCAACATCCGGAAACTGTTGTTTAATTGACATATAAACAGGAAGGGGAGTGATTGACCAGCTAACGATACCCAGCTTTTTTAATTTCCTTCCCGGAGTGTACTTTGCCACAATCTCTTTATAACTTTTAAAAGCCATTCCAGGGCATTCAGGTTCAGCAGATTCACGGTATTCAATCATCCTTTCAATATTTCTGAAGACACTGCGATGAGCAGCATATATTTCACTTTCAGGCCCCACAAGGAGCACGGGGTCACCTTCGGCCGGAACGAATACACCTGAAGCCTCAAAAGTAGGCCAGTATTCACTAAGATACCTGACATTAGCCATGTCTGATTCGCTGGCATGAACGAGACATGCGTCTAATCCGGCTTCTTTTATTTTAGCTTGAAATTTTAGAAGACGATCTGTAAACTCTTGTTTTGGAATTGTAGTTGTGTTCATGATAAGTATAATTAATTGATTAAATATGATCTGATTTGCTTACATCTTCATAGAAACCTTCAAAACATAACCGTGACTATTCGGTTTTGTCAAGGGTATGTTTACTTTAAGACCTTTTTCTTCAATTTTCCATAAAACTTCCTCATTAGATCCGAGCAATTCGATTGACTCGATGTTATTCTGTTCATCTTTCGTTAAATTGTTGAAGGATTTTATTAAAATATTCTGACTTTCAGGCCATTTTAAACTTGTAATATATATATTCTTGCCTTTTTTAGAGAACCAAAAATCACGTGGGGTGATATTCGCATTGAAACCTTCTTTTTCTCTTTTATCAGTTCCATTAATGAGAGCAAAAGTGGGTCCCTCATGACTGACAATCCAACACGATGTCCCATAAACAGATTCCCCATTGACACTCATCCATTTCCCGATTTCTTTTAAGCGTTCCCGACTAGCCTCTGGAAATGTTCCATCAGCCATTGGACCAATATTTAAAAGGTAATTACCTCCTTTACTTGTAATCTCTGTAAGCCAATAGAGCAACTCCTCGATCGATTTCCAATCCTGATCGTCACCTCTATACCCCCATGTGTTGTTCATTGTGCCAGGTGTTTCCCAATAAATTTTCCCCATCTTCGCTGTATTAATCGGATCATCTTTCATTTCCTCTCCACTTAGTTTTTCAGGAATAATGTTATCTCCTGGGATCCAATAATCGCCGAAGTTATTGCCTATCCTACTATTGTCCAGGATAGTTGGCTGAAGTTCATAAACCATTTTGTAAACTTCAAAGCTTTGTTGGCGTGTAATCTTCATTGGCATATCATGCCATAATTCCTGAAGGCCTGGAAATTTAGTGAGCAACTCTCGTAACTGAGGTTTATATTTTTTTTCAAAATATTCTGTAAATGAAACAGGGGAGGGATCCCACGTATTTGCCCAATATTGATATGATTTATCTTCCTCAGGATGCTTATTCTCATAATCTATGACTCCTCCATTACCCCCATCCATCCAATCTAGATAATTAAAGTATATTGAAAAACTTAATCCATATTTCTTACATGCCTGGTACAATTCTGCAATTGGATCACGTTTGAACTTAGTCATATCCACGATATCGTACTTTGTTTCTTTTGAATTATACATTGCAAAACCATCAGCATGTTTTGGCATTGCAACTATATATTGCATCCCCGCCATTTTTGCTGCCTTAACCCATTCATCAGCGCTAAAATGAATTGGATTAAATTGTTTACATATTTTTATATACTCACTTCGCGGAATTTCCCCATAACGCATGATACATTCACCTATACCCTTTATATTATTACCCTTCCAATAACCACCCAAGCTCGAATAGACACCAAAATGGATGAACATTCCAAATTTTGCTTCATTGAATTTTTCCAGTGATTGAATTTTTGATTGATGCATCTTATCCCATTCTATCGTTAAACTATCTTGCCCAGATATACAATTACAGATTAACATAATGGAAGTAGCTGTAATGATTGACATTTTTTTCATAATTAGACTTTACTTATTTTTAATAATTACGGCAATTCATTTTAGTCTACAATACTTACCATACCCTATTCTTATCATATTGTTACTTTAGTGGTAAGCTATAATTAATGCAAGAGGCGTCATTATTAAAGGGGTAAAAATTTTTAAAGAGTTCCAATTTTTATAGATAAAGAAAATAAGTCAAGTTTCCCCTTTAATTCTCAGATAATGATGTAATTTACTCGATAGTACTACTATTGATTTTTTTGTTACCTTCATTTCATAGTAAACTTTTTTATAAACGATTACTTACAACTACAGTATTAATTATTGTCGAGCCATAAAATGGAGATAAATAACTTATGATGTTATTGGCTATCTTAAATCTGATCTTAACATAAGCAGGGTTTTGAAACAAGAACTTAATAGTACTCTTTGTTTTACAGGTATGCTTAGTGGCAATACTTATCAATGCTTCGTGACTTCTCTAAAAGGAGTATAATAATCCTTATATCATAGCTCCATCTTTTCGCAAAATATCCTGTAATGTTTTTATATTCAAATTCCTGGGGCTCAGATTTTGGCTGGCTGCTAAAGCAGCGGCCGTTCCTGCCGCTTGCCCCATAGCCATACAAGAAGGCATCATACGGGCCGACGCCTGAGCTTCATGTGTAGATGAGAAACAGCGACCCGCAATAAGTAAATTGTCAACATTAGCAGGAAGAAGACATCGAAATGGAATATCATATGAAACACCTGGGGTCATTTTTCCTATTCCAACAAAAGTCTTTTGCTTTTCACCTGGAATAACTGGGTGGATATCAATAAAGCAAGCATAGCGACTTATAGCGTCACCAAATTTATTTCCTTTCAATACATCTTCTATATTAAGAGTATAATCGCCAGTGATTCGACGCGACTCACGTACACCTAAGAGAGGAGCTGTAGCAGCTAAGAAGGACTTCTCAAAACCCGGTATAAATTTTTTATAAAACCTAAGGCTTTGCAATATCTGTTTCCTTGCATCTATAACTGCCTGGCTTAAATCCTCTACTTTAGTCCCATTTAAACCACTTACATGATTGATGTTGAAGAAAAGCTGTTCTTCACGGATGGAAAATGTACCATAATCTGGAGATAAAAAACTTTGTCCTATATGGCTAGGAATCTTTTCTCCATTTACTGCTGCATCCTGTTTGAGCTTTTCCCAATTCTGACTAATAAATTTAATTGCCTTATCCGTATCGGTGTTAACCACCTGGTATAAAAGAGAGAAAGGTTGAGTCAAACCATCTTCCTCTCTTCCTATCTTAAAAGACGCCCCTGCTGCCACAGCAATATCCCCATCACCAGTTGAATCAATAATCACTTTCGCCAAGATGGCCATACGCCCGGATTTTGTTTCAATGATCAGACCATTACGTTTTTTGTTTTTAGGTAAAATTCCGACACAATATGAATGAAATAGTACTTTAACACCGGCTTCCTCAACCATATTATCCAGAACAAACTTCATTGCTTCTGGATCAAATGCGGTCCAGTAATTTTCATTATCTGTAGGCGGACAAGGAATTGCCTGTATTGCTGCATTCATTGAGACCAGGCGCTGAAAAATCTCCCATGGGATTCCTCCAAGTATAATCTTTTGCTGATCATGCATCGGACCCATGTGGTTCATCAAACCACTTGTGGACATACCTCCTAGGCAATACTCGTATTCCAATAGAATAGTTTTAGCCCCATTCCTTGCTGCTGAGATTGCCGCTGCGACTCCTGCTGGTCCCCCACCACAAACAACAACATCCACTTCATCATAGACAGGAATTTCTTTTGATGGTTCAATCAACATTTTTGTGTTAGGTTTTTTGTTCACTTCGTGGTTAGAGGTGCTCCTTGGCGTTGAGTTTACCAAACTAGTGGGGATGACTGTTAATCCAGCCGTAGCGGATAAAACATTTTTCAAGAAACCACGCCTTGTTATTCCGTGGATTAACTTTTTGCTATTCTTAAACATTGAATTCCTATTTAGTTGATATCCATCTATATGAGGCATCTTTAATAATTCTATCTTTTTCATAATTTCTTTACTTTTGGAATTAATATCCTGGATTTTGTCTAAGATTTGGATTAATATCCTTTTCAGACTGCGGAATAGGCGATAAATAACCTCTTTTATAAACGATTACTTACATCTACAGTATTAATTATTGTTGAGCCATAATATTGAGATAGATAACTTATGATGTTATGGGCAATCTTAAATCTGATCTTAACATAAGCAGGATTTTGAATCAAAAACTTATATCATTGCTCCATCTTTTCGTAAACTATTCTGTAAAGTTTTTATATTCAAATTCCGGGGGCTCAGATTTTGACTGGTTGCTAAAGCAGCGGCCGTTCCTGCAGCTTGTCCCATAGCCATACAAGATGGCATCATACGAGCAGAGGCTAAGGCCTCGTGAGTAGCGGAGAAGCAACGACCTGCGACGATAAAATTATCAACATTTTTAGGCAAAAGACATCGATAGGGGATATCATAAGATGTACCAGGTTCTCTCTTGCCGATTCCAGCATATGTTTTTGACTTTTCACCAGCTACAACCGTATGGATGTCAACCCAGCAAGCATACCGACTAATGACATCATCGTACTTTTTTGCCCCCATTACATCTTCTATAGAAAGAGTATAATCACCAACAATCCGACGGGTTTCGCGGACACCCAACATGGCCGCTGTGGCAGCAATGAAGGATTTTTCAAATCCAGGTATATATTTTTTTGAAAAATTTATACCTTGCCAAATCTGTTTTCTCGCTTCTACCACTGCCTTGCTCAAATCTTCTACTTTAGTTCCATCCAATCCATAAGCATGGGCAAGGTTGTAATAATGCTGTTCATCACGGATAGCAAAGGTACCATAGCCAGGGCCTAAAAATCCGTGGCCTATATAATTTGGGAATTTTTCACCGTTTGCATTAGCAGTCAGTTTGAGTTCCTCCAAATGTTTGCTTATAAATTGAACTACTTTATCCCGATCGGTATTAACTACTTGGAACAATAATGACATATTCTGAGTTAAGCCATCCTCAACTCTTCCCTTCTCATATGATGCTCCTGCCGCAACAGCCATATCTCCATCCCCCGTAGCATCAATTATAACTTTTGCCAATACAGCTAACCGTCCAGATTTGCTTTCAATTATTAAACCACTGCGTTTACTCTTCGTCGGTATAATCCCCACACCATAACAATGGAAAAGCACTTTGACACCCGCTTCTGCAACCATCTCATCTAGAACAAACTTCATTGCTTCCGGATCGAAGGCTGGCCAATAATTTTCAATATCTGTAGGGGGACAAGGAATTGCCTGTTTTGCTGCATTCATTGAGACCAGGCGCTGAAAAATTTCCCAAGGAATTCCTCCGAGAATTATCTTCTTTTCGTCATGCATAGGTCCCATATGGTTCATAGAACCACTAGTTGCCATCCCCCCCAAACAGTACTCATATTCAATAAGTAGGGTCTTTGCTCCATTTCTTGAGGCGCTTATTGCAGCAGCAGCGCCCGCAGGACCCCCGCCGCACACAACCACATCGACTTCATCAAAGATTGGAACTTTTTTTGACGGTTCAATTAGGATCAACGTGGATTGATTTTTATCTTCTTTGGGGTTCCAGGAGGACAAAATGGAAGTAGAAGACGCACCAGTAGGGGCGAGTGCTAATCCTGCGGTTATTGAAAAAGCGTTTTTCACGAATTCACGCCTTTTTGTTTTGCTACAGTTGTTGGAAACTGGACTTGTCTTTCGTGAGTCAATAATGGTACGCTTTAGTTTGCTGAATTTATTAGTCTTCATAACTTATAATTATTAAATAATCATTACTTTGAATTCACTTAGAATAACCCAAAAAGCAAATCAATTCAATGTTAATCTATAGCAAAGACCCTCTTGTTGAATTATACTTTATATATTTAATATCCTGGATTTTGTGTAAGATTTGGATTAATATCTCTTTCAGTTTGTGGGATAGGCCATAAATAATCTACATTTTCCCTGAAGTGATCTTCTTCACAGAAAAAGTATCCATTTGCATCAACAGGGAATCTCGTATAGGTTGAAGCCTCTGCTACTGTGCATAACTTCATTCCATGAAAATTACCTTGCATGACAACATGGGCAATGTGCCACCTGAACAAATCGTAAAGTCTTAGTCCTTCCCATGCCAACTCAACCCTTCTTTCCCGTCTAAGTATGGTTGTTAATGTAGAAGGATCAGTCTCTGTAATCGGGGGCATAGATACCGCGGTACGGCCGCGTACCAGATTGATAGTTTGATCTAATAATTCTTGTGTAATCACGGCTCCTGATTCAATGTTAGATTCTAGATAACTCAAGAGTACTTCAGCATATCTCACTACAGTAAAATCACCACCATATGAAGCTATACTTCCGGTAAAACTTTCATCACAGAATTTTTTCAAACCAATACCAGTCCAGTTGCGTCGAGTTAACTGATCTTTATATATTGATGGAGATGAATCAGGTGTGGACACAAACAATTTACCTTTAAAAACCGTTAACCTATCTATAAAGAAAGTTGCATATAATCTTGGATCTCGGTTTAAATAAGGCTTATCCGGATCGTAGAGAGGGGATTCGTTTATTGGTTTGCCATCTATGCACTCAAAATCCTCCACTAATTCATTAAATGGAGCAAATTGAGCATAACCGCCGTAAGTAAAAGGCGAGCAATCCCTTTGAATTTGAGTACCATAAATATCTGCAACCCTTTTGATTGATAAGATAATCTCTGCACTATTTTCTCCTGCGACCTGAAAAAGTTCTTTGAATCTAGGATCTATCGAATAAATATGCATGTCAATAATCTGCTTATAAGTGTTGACAGCATCTGTCCATTTTTTCTCAGCCATTTGAACCCTACCAAGAATTGCAAGCGCCCCAGCTTTTGTAATTCTTCCTTTTTCAACAGATGGTCTTGTTTCTGGCAAATCTGTAATAGCACTATTTAATTCATCGATTACGAAACTGATTACTTCAGCTCTAGGAGTACGAGTAACATTATTTGCATCATTAATTGTCTGTACCTTTGTCACCAATGGTATATCTCCCCATAAAAATGCCATATAAAAATAATCGAAAGCCCTAATAGTTTTTACTTCCGCTATAAATTGGGCCTTTTTAACTGGGTCCATTTCCACCTTGTCAATATTATCAAGAAAATTATTGCTCTTGCAAATCTTCAGATATGAAGTAGCCCAGAGACCTGCAACGATAGTATTTGCTTGATTTAATTGTCCATTGTTGAAAAGGGTTACAAAATTATCCTTTTCCTTCCCATTATCAGTGGTCGCCTCAAATAATCTCATATGGGTATCCTGATTCCACAAACTATAGAATAGGTAATCATATGCATTACCCTCTTCATAATATACCCCTGTAAGCGCCATCAAAGCATCATTTTCTGTTTTCCAAAATGTATTTGTAGATAATTGATCTAATGGTTGTTTGTCAAGGAAACCCTCCTCACAACCTGAAAGAAGAATAACTGTAAGAACTGCAAAAAAGCTTACAATTCTCTGATATGATATTTCAAGTATATATGTTTTCATAATAATAGCATTGTTAGAAATTAACATTTACACCAATATAACTGTAACTTACAGGAGGATAACCGACACCTACCATCTCTGGGTCCCATCCTTTACGGAAATGGTCTAAGGTTATAGGATTTTTAATACCTACATAAAGTAGAAAATCAGATATTCCGAATTTTTCAACAATTGCTTTTGGGAAATTATACCCACCCTGGATGTTACCGATTCTCAGATAGGCTGAATTTACTATCATAAATGTAGAAGGCCACTGCCGTGCTTCATTTTGTCCTCCCAAAATCAAGAATCTCGGATATCCGGCATGTGGATTAGGATTTTCCTTGGTCCATCTTTCATCAACCTGCCACTGCTGTGGATTGCTTCCTTGTTGAAAAGCATTTGCCATATTGTCAGGTAACATCTTTTTCAAGCCGAAAATACCTTGAAGTTGTACCGATAGACTAAAGCTTTTATATGCTGCTCTCACATTAGCGCCATAATTATACTTGGGGAATGTGGTTCCAATAATTTTTCTATCATAAGTAGCATCGACTTTCCCATCAGGTACTCCTTCAGGTCCGCTTATATCTACAAACTTAATGTCCCCCGGAGCTGCTACATATGGTTGTGTTGGCGAACTTTCAACATCAGCTTGGTTAGCAAAAAGGCCATCTGTAACATAACCATAAATAGATTCTAACGGATAACCAACAAATAATCCTTTGTTGATATCCTGTTTGACGTTAGCCAATGTCTTCAATTCGTTTTTATCATAGGAGAAATTAGCTGTTATGCTATAGCTAAAAGGACCAATTGAATTTTGGTGTTGAATATATAGCTCGATTCCCTTATTTGAAACGGCCCCGGCATTCGTTACTGAAGGGGTTAATCCTAGAACTGATGAAGCTGTTATGTTATAAAGAATGCCTGAAGTTTTTTTGATATAGTAATCGGCAGAAATATTAAGTTTATTCTTTAGAATAGAAATATCGAGGCCGAGATCGGCAACATTTGTTGATTCCCATGTGATATTGATATTTGGAACGACTGTCGGAGCGGCGCCGGGGAAAAGTACTTCAGGAACCCCGAAGGCAGCATTTCGTCCAAGGGTCAGCATTTGCTGATATGGGTAATTAGCAATATTCTGGTTCCCAAGTTTGCCATAAGACCCTCTGATTTTCAAATTATCAATCCATGCGACACTAAAGAAGCTCTCATTAGATAAATTCCAACCTACTGATGCCGAGGGAAACAATCCATATCTTTTTTCCTTAGGGAAACGGGATGATCCATCATACCTCACATTAGCTTCAAAAAGATATTTGTCTTTAAAGTTGTAATTAATCCTACCCAAGTATGACCGAAGTGCCCATTCTGATGCTGAACCACCGTTTTGTTGGTTTGATGTGGCGCCTGCATTAATCTCAAATAAGGAATTATTGGGAAATTTGTCTCTGTAAGCAGATAACCAATCATTTTTATTACTTTCTTGAGAATAGCCTGCAAGTAAATGAAAACTATGGGAATTGATTTGCAAATCATAATTCATAAAAAACTGAAGTGTCATCAAGGAATTTGTAATATTTCGCACCGTAAGTGACGCTGGACCTTGAGTAATATTCTGATCTACTACAACAAGTGGCAAGTAGCATTTATAGTTATTCATAGAATATTCATACCCCGAGCGTCCAGTTAGTGTTAACGATTTGAATATCTTCCAATCCAAATTGACACTCGCAACTCCATCCAGTTGAGCATTTGAGATAAAAGAGGGACTATCCATCCATCCTTCAACAGTATATCCCGTGAAATTGCCATAATAACCATTTGATAATTTCCCAGCAAATGTATTTGGTATTTTTAGTGCATATGAAAGAAGGCCGTTAACACCCCCAGCTTCAAGGGCAGATGTCGGTTCATTATTTTTCCCATTCTGACCAGAGAATTTCACATTTAACGTAAGGTTATCTTTTAATTTACTGTCGATGTTTAAAAGTATATTATACCGTTTATAATAGGTTCTAGCAACAAGTCCGGTTTGATCAAGATATCCTAAAGATAATAAGTAGGTATTTTTAGCCGACCCTCCTGAAAAACTCAGGTGATGATCAGTTTGGAAACCATTACCTGAATGAATCAGGTCATAATAATGCCTTTTATTTGGATAATTATCAGGATCTACGCCAGATTTGAACTTTGCAATCTCTTCATCGCTATATTGTGGGCTCCCTCCCGCATTTGTTTGCGCTTCGTTGTACATCTCTGCGTAAACCCAAGAATCAACAATTTGAGGAAGTGCTGTAGGCCTCTGTAATCCGACACTTCCCTGGTAAGAAACTTTTAATTCACCTTCCTTTCCTTTTTTTGTTTCAACCAAGATGACACCATTAGCTCCCCTAGTTCCGTAAATAGATGCAGATGCTGCATCCTTTAGCACAGAAATGTTTGCAATATCATTGATGTTAACATTATCTAAAGAAGAAGCCAAGCCATCTACCAAAACTAGAGGTGCATTACCAGCTGAACTAAAAGTTCCAAGTCCCCGTATTGTAATATCCACGTTGTCTTTACCAGGTTGGCCTGAAACTTGTTCAATTCTAAGGCCACTAACAAGACCTGTTAAAAGCTGAGAAGTCTGGGTAACTATTCTTTTTTCTATGTCTTTACTGGAAACTGCAGCTACTGAACCGGTAAGGTCCACTTTCTTCTGTTTACCATAACCAATGACAACAACTTCCTCAAGCCCAACAACACTTTCAGAAAGTATCACATCATACACATTGGCTGTTCCAATAGCAATATCCTGAGGTTCCATACCGATAAAACTAAATGAAAGAACCTTCGCATTGAGAGGGACTTCAAGAGAATACTTTCCATCTATATCTGTTATTGTTCCGTTAGCTGTCCCCTTTACGACAACAGAAACACCCACAAGGGGATTATTATCTTTTCCTGTTACCTTACCTGTAATTTGTTTTTGCTGGAAATCAGTAAAATTCCCTCTCAGGTCTTTTGGAGTAAGAACTATCTGACGATCATATACCACAAATTTGACATCATCACCAAGAATTTCAGCCAAAACATCCTTTATCGGAACATTGTCCACAGAAACATCTACCTTTCGAGAAACATCTATCAGTTTCTGGTTGTACAGAAAATAGAAGTCACTGCTATTTTCAATATTAGTAAGTATTTCTTCAATAGTGGCATCCTTCATATGAAGGGAGATCTTGGTAAATTGTGAATAGGTCGGGTTAGCAACCAGGTTTATTACTGCAAAAAATAGCAGAAACGCTGAAATTTTCATGGTTAGTAGTAATTTGCGCCATTTACAATATGGTTTGTATGAACCATAGTAATTAATTATTTTCTTCATACTTTTGTGAGGTTAATGGTTAAGAATGAATGTTAATTGTTTAGGCAAAGACATTCTGTTGACTTTTGACCGGGGGAAAGGTGTAGCCGCACTTTTCCTCTTCGTTTATATAGTCAGCACTCCGAGGTTATGGATTATCACATAGGCAATTCTTTAAGATTTTCAGTTAGTTGGTTAGATTCTATGGTGATTTCCCCTTGTTAATAGGGAAAATGATCACATGCTTTTTAGGAAATGATCCATCAGGTAAAGGAATTCTTTTGGCCTCGAAAATGTCGATAGGAGCGGTCAGCTTTAGCAACCTTAAAATTTCTTCAAGCGATTCATCCTCGAATGTAGCTCTGTACCTGTACACTTTAAGTTCTTCACCCTTAAGCTCAATATCGACATTAAAATAAAGACTCAGCTTTTCTACTACTTTACTGAGGGTTTCGTTCCTGAAGATAAGCCTCCCATCTTTCCATGAAATATACTTATAGGTTTCTTCAGTTACAATACTTTTCTCTCCGTTCTTCTTATTAATGGTAAGATGTTGATTTGGATAGAGTTCAGTGATTAACCTTGAACATTCGGCATGGCCTGGTCCATTTACAGATATTTTTCCTGAGACAAGAGTTATTTCTATTGTTGTTGCTGATTCATAATCCAGAACATTAAATTTAGTTCCAGTAGCATTCACCTTAAAATTTGGGGTTTCAACAACAAATGGCTTTGTAGCATCACTTTTCACTTCAAAATAAGCTTCTCCTTTCAGGAAAACCTGTCGGTGTTTTTCATCGAATTTATCAGGATATCGTAGAATGCTACCCGAATTTAACCAGACGAGAGTTGAATCAACCAGTCGTATTGCTGAACGGGTTCCAAAAGAAGCGTATAATTCATTATATATAGGGCCTTTTGTAGAGGAGGTTTTGTATGATTTAACATAAATCAATAATATCGAAGCAACAATTAAAGGGACAAATGTAATGGCAGCTATCTTCTGCCAATAATACCAGAAATTTTCTTTGCGGACTGGAAAAGAAATTCTGTTAATTACCTTCCTAAGTGCTCCCCTTGTATCAATTATCGATGGATCAGTAAGTTTGGCCGATGCATCCCAAATGTTTCTTATTTGTTCAAAGTATTGCTTGTTGGACTCTGAAATACTGATCCATTTATTCAACTGATCAATATCTTTTGGATCTGCTTCTCCCTCTAGAATCCTGGTGATAAGGACCGTAATTTCGTCCGCTTGATTTGATTCCATTTTAATTTATCTGTATCAAAGACGTTTCAAAACTGAAAGTCCACAACCAAAAATTCAGAAACATCTTAAATATCCGTACTTTGATATTTATTTTATATATCCTGTGATAATAAGTCTTATGAACAACTGGTAGCGTCAAATACTATGACCAGTCATCATGGTAAATACTAACCCGATTACGAGAACCAGGTACTCTCTTAAAAGAATGCGAAGCAGCTTTAATGCTCTGCCTATACGTACTTCCACAGTTCTGACGGAGATTCCTAATATTCTTGAAATTTCATTATACTTAAGTCCTTCGTACCTGTTCATTCGAAATACATGGGATACTTCATTCGGGAGGGAGTTAAGTGCTTTCTCTATTTGCTGCTGTAGCTCCGAATGTAAAATATAACCTTCTGCATCACGCACATATTTGATAGAGGTTTCGGTTATATAATCATAATGATCTTGAATGATTCTTTTGTGCCGATACCAATCTATGCACTTATTCTGAATTGTCTTAAGAAGGTAGGATCTGAGTGAGACATTTATATCAATGATTTCGCGGTCTTCCCAGAGTTTCACAAAAGTATCCTGCACTATTTCTTCAGCATCATTGAGATTATTAAAAAACCTTGCAGCAAACATCACAAGGTCTTTATAATAGGCTGTAAAAATATCGGAAAATGCTATAGAATCACCAACTTTAAATTTGGAAATCAATACTTTCTCAACTATTGGGATGGGCCTTGCCACTTCAGTATTACTGCAACTAACCAAAGGTACAAAATCATCCAAGTACTTTGATCTAGAACTGTTTTCCTCTTTAACAAATATTGGAAAATCCTCTATCATAATCCGTAGACAAAAAGTGAAATGCCAATCCAGGATCAGCATTTCACAGAAAAAAGCTAACCTAACCAAATTCCCCTCGACGAACTACTTTCTAAATCCAAAATACAATGTTAATAACTCCAGGTTATTCGGTTCATTTGAATCATGAATAAGCATTCAAGCTAAAGACGTTTCAATAAACAACTACCACATGAGAACCATAAAAAAAATATTGAAGGCGGCTCATTGGGTAAATAGTTAATGAATATAGTTACTCTGGATATACTCTCGTTAAAATTAATGGAGGTCTATAATGACCTCTCTTATTATTTATTATCCATAATTCAGTTTAAGACAAAATATGTATGTAAATAGTTATGCTATCAATATATGTCTTCTGCAAAATGCTGATATAGTGCAGTTATTAATTATTGTTTGCAGATAAGGGTGCTGGCATTCTTATATCAGAATGCCGGCGCTCCTTTTGTACGCTGAAGTTCCTTACCTGCGGTCGCCATGTCCATGAAATCCTCCGCCGCCGTGGAATCCGCCCCCGCCCCGGATAATGACTGTCGGGCCCCAGCCCCAGTATCCTCCGTAAGGCCAGCCCCAGCCCCAACCCCAGTAAGGACCGTATCCGTACGGGGAAGAGTAATAATAATCCTGTGAAGCCTGGTCCCTCCTGGCTGCCTGGAGATGGGTCTTCTCCATGAAATTTATCACCGAATCCTGGACACCTTCACTACGGAGATCAGCCAGTTCATTAGCCGGGAGAAGGTAAACCGAACGGGTCTGCCTCATCTGCCTTATAATATCTTTTGCCGGTACTCCCGACTTGCTCATCTTTACAATATCATCGACCGGCAATGCTGCCGACGGAGCCTGGTTATACACTGCACAGCCCGTGATAAAGATCAGTGCGGCCGTGAACAGCAGTGCAAATATTGTTCTTTTAAAAACTAACGGACTTTTCATTTCCTTTGCCTCCTTAAACCTTTCTGAATAAACCAAGTCACACTAATATTTAAATATTTACATATGTGACAATTTTAATGCCAAAGGGGTGTTAAAGGAATGTTAAATAAATGATCTGCAACATCGTGAGGATGAGGGATAAAACAAAAGCAGCCCCGTCGTGGGAGGCTGCTTTGTAAACGTGGCTGAATCAATCCGATCCAGGCCGGGGATTACTTAGAATTTGAGGGCAACTCCGAGGTTAAGGTAAGCTATGCCATAACCGAGTTCAAGCATTCCGGCAATTTTTTCATTGAACCAATACCTGCCGCCGACATACCATGACCATGCAACCCCGCTTGAGGAAGCGCTATAGTCATAAATGCCAATGGATCCGAATTCCTTTGCCTTTACGATATCGTATCCAAGCAGCAAACCAGTATAGGTATCAAGCTTTGCCAGCAACGGGTAGTGGAATGAACCTCTCACACCGACAATGATATTGGTATACTTGTAGCCCCACCCGGAATATTCCCATTTGTGTGAAGAAAATCCTACGTACGGTCCAACACCGATTGAACCTTTTTCAAGAACATTGTCAACAACACCGAACTCAAGTGATCCTGAAATAGGCGGAAGAGTTGTTTTATAATAAGTCCCTGAGTAAAGGGTCGAACCAAGACCGAGACCAAGATTCAAAACCTTATCTCCCTTTGAGAAGATCGGCTCCTGTGCACCAAGTTGTGCCAAAATAAAACAAAAAGTGACGAAAGTCAGGATGAGTTTTTTCATAGTCAAAAAGTTTTAGAACATTAATTAAACAAATGGTTAACAAATAGATTTATGAATAGTTTATTACCCTTGCAATTTTGTTTTTGTCCTATTCTGAAAACCAAATTTACCCCCAAATAAATTCCTGATCGGTTTTCAGGATTCAATATTTCCAAAAGCTAAGGCTAAATTAATAAATTATTCTTCACGCTTTCCGGTGCCTTGTTGAATTTTACCAAAACAGGAAAACCTTTGACGAAAGCCCCGGTTCTGTTACATGAACAGTGATCTGGGCGGGTTAAAAGGCTTATGCTTTATTGAACAAAATGAACATCAGGGCGGCAATTGCCGCACCTGCCAAAGGCCCCAGGACAGGTACCCATGAATAAGCCCAGTCGCTGTTGCGCTTCCCGGGGATAGGAAGAAAGAAGTGCATAATCCTCGGACCCAGGTCACGGGCGGGATTGATTGCATACCCTGTTGGACCTCCCAGTGAAAGTCCTATACCAAGGACGACCAGGGCCACAGGCAGTGCATTAAGGGCGCCGAGCCCGACATCGGGCTTGGCCATGTACAGGACGGCAAGTGCGAGAACATATGTCCCGATTATCTCCGTAATGACATTGTACCAATAGCTCCTGATATTCGGGGCTGTACAGAACACGCCGAGCTTTGCATCGGCATCATCTGTGGCATCAAAATGTTTCTTGTAAGCCAGCCACACAAGGAACGCGCCGAACATTGCCCCCAGCAGCTGTGCACTGATATAGACCGGCATCAGCGAAACGGGGAATTTGTTTGCAATGACAAGTGCCAGTGTCACTGCCGGGTTAAGATGTGCCCCGCTGAAGGGTGCTGCGATCAGCACACCCGTGAATACCCCGACTGCCCACCCGAAGGTGACAACGATCCAGCCGCTGTTATTTCCCTTTGTCTTGTTCAAAAGGACATTTGAAACCACGCCACCTCCAAAAACGATAATGATAGCGGTGCCAAAGAATTCTGCGAAAAACGGACTCATGTTTGCTTAGTTTATAGGATATTCAGTTTCTAATAGATGTTGTTTCTTATAGTTGCTGGCAGGCGTATGGCGTCAGGCATCAGGTATCAGGAAGAAAATGTTAATTAATTAACAACCTCAGTCTCCTCCCGAAGCCCAGACCTCAACACTGCGGATCGCACGATCCCATCCCCTGATATAGCTTTTCCTTGTGTCATCCGGCATCTTTGGATTGAATATCCGGTCGATCTGCCACTGCTTCCTAATCTCCTCGGTGCCATTCCAGTATTTCACGGCGATCCCGGCAAGATATGCTGCCCCGAGGGCGGTCGTTTCGGTAATCTTTGGCCGTACCACATTGGCATTGAGGAGGTCGGACTGGAACTGCATCAGGCTGTTATTTACAGTTGCCCCTCCGTCAACGCGCAGCTCCTTTATTTCTATCCCCGAGTCCTTCTCCATTGCCTTCAGCACCTCGAGTGTCTGGAAGGCGATGCTGTCGAGGGCTGCCCTGGCTATATGGGAAGCCGTGGTCCCCCTGGTGAGGCCGACAATTGTGCCCCTTGCATGCTGGTTCCAGTGCGGCGCACCTAACCCTGCAAATGCCGGTACGAAGTAGACTCCCTCGCTGTCCTTTACTTTTGAGGCAAGTGCCTCGACATCAGCAGAACCCGCGATAACTCCCAGGCCGTCCCTGAGCCACTGGACTACCGCCCCGGCAATAAAAATACTGCCTTCAAGAGCATACCGTGTTTCATTGCCGATACGCCAGCCTACGGTTGTGAGGAGATTGCTCCGGGACCTGATAGGCTTGTCGCCGATATTCATCATCATGAAACAGCCGGTGCCATACGTATTCTTGACCATTCCCGGCTCGGTGCACATCTGCCCGAAAAGTGCAGCCTGCTGGTCCCCTGCAATTCCCGATATCGGGATGTCGGTGGCAAACTGTCCTACCGTACTCCCGTAAATGTCGCTCGATGACCTTACCAATGGGAGCATTGCAGCCGGGATCTTGAATATATCCAGCAGCTCTTCATCCCATTTAAGGGTATTTATATTGAACAGCATCGTTCTCGATGCATTGGAGACATCCGTTATATGAAGCTCCCCGTTCGTCAGGTTCCAGATAAGCCATGAATCGACGGTCCCGAAAGCAAGCTGCCCTTTCTCCGCAAGCTTCCTTGCGTATTTGACGTTGTCGAGGATCCAGCGGATCTTTGTTGCCGAAAAATATGCGTCAATTATCAGCCCTGTTTTTTCCCGGATCTTGTCAGCCAGGCCATCGGCCTTCAGCCTGTCGCAGAATTCCGCCGTCCGCCTGTCCTGCCACACGATCGCGTTGCAAATCGGTTTGCCGGTGATCCTGTCCCACACCACGGTTGTCTCCCTCTGGTTGGTGATCCCGATTGCAGTGATATCCGAGCTGCTCAGCCCTGCCTTTGCAATCGCCTCGGAGGCAACTGCCGACTGGGTCGACCAGATCTCTTCAGCATTGTGCTCGACCCATCCCGGCTGGGGATAGATCTGGGTGAACTCCCGCTGGGAGGATGAGAATGGCAGACCATCACGGTTAAAAACGATTGCGCGTGAACTTGTGGTTCCCTGGTCGAGGGCAAGGATAAAATCTTTCATATTCTGTTATATTGAATTTTGTTACAGGTATTTTTCAGCCAGAAGTGTGTAATCCCGCACCTGCTGTTCCTCCCAGCCGTTCCCGTACCCGAGCTCTTTCGCCATGATTTTTGCAACAATAGGGGCCATTGCGATACTGCTCCCCGCATTCAGGAAGAGCGCCCTGGTCCTTCTCGAGAGCACGTCCTCCACTGTCAGCGGCATTTCATTGCGGCATATACAGACGATCTCCGCCCTGGTATAGGGAAGGTTCGGAACGAGTTGTTCCCCAAGCCCGTGATCGCCGCTTATCAATTTTTCGATCTCCGCAGCCCCTGACCCGTAAATCCTGAGCCTCATATCCTTCAGCCCTGGATCGGCAGAGCCAAGCTTCAATTCGCTGGTCACGCATCCCTTCTTCTCAAGCACTCCTGCCCTGATTGCCCTGTCGATCGTTTCTTCAGCCATGCGCCTGTAAGAGGTCCATTTACCGCCGATTATAGATAGCAGCCCCGAACGGGAAAGGGTTATTTTATGCCTTCGTGAGACTTCTTTTGTGGCCCCGGGGTTGTCAGGATTTGCTGCAAGGGGCCTCAATCCGGCGAATATGCTGAGGACATCTTCCCTTTCAGGGGGTCTTGTAAGATACTTTGCAGCAGTCCTCAGGATGAAGTCAATCTCTTCATCGAGGGCCCTTGGCTCAAGGGAAACCTCATCCACGGGAGTGTCGGTAGTCCCGACAACAACCTCTCCGTACCAGGGTATGGCAAACAGGACACGGCCGTCCTCTGTCTTCGGGATCATGATCGCTGATCCGCTGTCGAGGAACGACCTGTCAATCACGATATGGACGCCCTGGCTGGGACGTATAGTCGGTCTTGATCCGGGATCATCCATCCTGTGGATCTCATCTGCAAAGACGCCCGTGGCATTAATCACGATCCGTGACTTCAGGTCGTAATCAGAATCCGCTATCAGATCGTGAACTTTCACCCCGGTTATCCTGCCATTCCCATCCTTCAGAAAACCGTATGCCCTGAAATAGTTCAATACGATTCCACCTTGAGCTATGCAAGCCTCCGCAAGCGCCATTGCCATCCTCGAATCGTCAAACTGCCCGTCGTGGTAAACAATTCCGCCTTTCAATCCCTTCGTTTTCAGGTGGGGCAGCCTTTCGGCAGTTTTACCCCGGCTAAGGAAATAAGATCGTCCCAGGGAGAGCCTTCCCGCCAGCAGGTCATAGAATTTGAGTCCCACAGTATAAAGGATCACGTCCCATATGGTGTAAACAGGGATCACAAATTCCTGGTTTGCCGTCAGATGTGGAGCATTCCTGAGGATCAGGCCGCGTTCGTGGAGGGCCTCTTTAACAAGCAATATATCTCCCTGCGCCAGGTACCTGACTCCGCCATGGACCAGCTTTGTGCTTCTTGAAGAGGTTCCCTTGGCAAAATCAGACTGCTCGAAAAGGAGTGTCTTGTATCCCCTTGTAACCGAATCGAGTGCCACACCGAGACCGGTGGCGCCCCCGCCGATCACAATAACATCCCACTGGTTGTTCAGGTTTTTCCGGAGGGTCTGGATCAGGTCATTCCGGTTCATAAAAAATATCCGGCTTATTATCGTGTAATAATGATACGAAGAAAATTTCAGAGAATAATACAAGAGTCCGTAAAAGTTTCTTTGTAATTCAATTAAAACCCGGTTTCATGCTTATTCATTATTAGATAATCATTCTCCACTGATAATCATTCTCTTCTGATAACCAGAACTTTTTATCCGTGATTATTATAAGAACCTCCCGGTTTTTTTAACTTTATACCAATTAATGATCTGACCATGAAAAAAATCTGTCTCGCTGCATGCACCATTCTCATTTCCTTTTTTCACTCATTCGCCCAGGATAAATCAACTGCACTATTGCTGATCGATATACAGAATTTTTACTTCCCGGGTGGGAAATCTGAACTGGTCCAGCCTGGGATGGCTGCTGAAAATGCCGCAAAATTGCTTGCCTGGTTCAGGAATAACCAACTGACAGTGATACATGTCCGTCACAATGCGGAACCGGGCGGTGAAATTAATGATGCCGTTAAACCCCTTCCGGACGAAAAGGTAATCTCCAAGGATGCGGTAAACTGCTTTATCGGAACTGACCTCCTGGAATATCTGAAAGCTTCAAAAATCAGTACTCTGGTTATCTGTGGAATGCAGACACACATGTGTGTTGAAGCCGCAACAAGGGCAGCAAGCGATCTCGGCTTCAAGTGTATCCTGATCCGGGATGCGTGCACGACAAAGGATCTGAAATTCGGGGATAAGCTCATTAGGGCAGAAGATGTCCACAATTCAACTCTCAGCACTTTAAAAAGTTACGCCACCATTCAAACTACCGGGGAGTTGCTGGAACACAAACAATAACCCGGGCGGCCAGTTGTCGCCGCATAAATAGGTCCCAGCGCAGGTCAGCAACCCGTCTGCCCCGACACTGAAGGTGAAAATAACACGGAGCCGCGGTAGTCGCTATCGGGAATGATCAAAACTTATATCCAAAAATCAGGAAATGTCTTAGCGTGGGCGATGTTAAGCCCGGAGAATTAGCCATTCCGTCTGCTCTTTCAATTCGGAATTCAGCAGAGAAGTTCTTTAATCCCAAACCCAACCCGACAATAAATCCTCTTTCCCAGCTCCTTGGGGAACGAACTGCCGGATACTCTGAAATATTAGTTACCGAGTATACGTGATCCTCAACTTTCATATAATTGACCTTTGCGACAGAAATACCGTTTGACATCCCCCCGTCTGCAAACAGATAAATGCCTTTAATGGGATATTTATACTTTACAAGAGTATTTAACTTAACATACGAAAAGCCAATTGAACTATATTTAGTGATAAACATATTGATATCATAATCATCTCTGTACAGGGCTCTGGTTCTGTAAGAAATGAAGGCCAGTTCGCATTGGAAGGATAATCTGTCCCGTGTTCTTGGAAAAACAACATTGGAGAAACCTCCGAATGTAAAATTATATGATGATGGGAAATCAACGGATGAGAGGGGCACGAAATAGTCAACCCCGGTAAATCTTAGTTTTGTCTGGGACATGCCTGCCAACAACCCGAATTCCCAAATAAAACCTTCTTTTTTGGGTTGATATGAAATTTCCTTATCTGTATCCTTATAGTATTCGTTGAAAAGTCCTGTCAAATCCTTTATCCCGTATTTTGTCAAGTATATCTTCTTTTGAATAAGGGGATAATCCTGAAGATACACGATCAATTGGCCTTTATACTGTTCGCTTGTTTTTACAAACATTGCGCCATCCACATTCTGCAGGTATTTTTTAAAAACAAGTGTTACAAAGGCCCCGTCTTGATTAATAAAAAAGTGCTCTTTCCGGTTCCTGTCCTTAAGGTAGTAAAGGCTTTTCGGCCCTTTGATCAGAACCCGCAAGAAAACAATATCCGTCCTGTTCTGGGGCTCAGCCGATTCAATCAACTCGGTTTCCCTGAACGGGCTTTCATCAACTGTAACGGTACCGCTTACATAATCTTCCCCGTCAACACTAAATCCTTTTAAAGTGGCCGGGGTATAGTCAGTCCTCAGGCCGGCAGCGGATTTAAAAGCTATTTTGTCGGGAGTTTTGTCCCAGTTTCTGTAGTCAATAAACCCATTTATTGTATCCTCCTGAATATCTATTACATAACCCGTTTTAAAATTTGACTGTGAATAGGACCGATCCGGATATAAAAGGATAATAATAAAAATACCTGTTAAGAAATTAATACTTTTCATCTTTGTCTATGCTTTAATTAATATTGAACCCGGCACCAAAACTCAGAACTTCAGTAAAAATCGTAGTGGGATTGTATTCCATTTTGTTTCTAAGGAACAGATAATGATTCTTATTCAGGTTATATTTTAATCCAAGGTCTGCGGAAAGGCAAAAATCATATATTTTATAACCATACTGGTAAACATCGATGCGCACATCTGATAGAAAATCAGTAATTTGCCAATAGCTTTTCGGATAAAACTGGGAATTGTAACTTAAAGCGAGGTAAGGCTGAAATCTCTTTCCCGGGAAAGTGTATTCCGCACCAAAGGGAATTTGAATGGTATTTACAAATGATTCAAATCTGGTTACCGCATTTTGGGTCAGGAGCTCAGGGGGAAAATCGTGATGAAAATACTGTTGGTAATAGGCTATCCCTGTGTAAAAGCTCCATACGGAATGAATTCTGAAGGGAAGGAACCTGACATTAACCGCATAATACCGGCCTGAAGCCCTAAGTGTGGATTCTCTTACATCCCTGTCCCATGAATTGTAATAACCGATGTATGGCTCCAGTACAATTTTTATTTTTGTTGAATGTGTGAAATCAATACAATCCTGCGATTTACATACATTGTTATGATATTCTTTTGAAATTCTGATTAAGGGTTCATAGCCGAAGCTTACCTTTTCCACATCTTTTAATGTCTCCGGACTATCCTTAAAGAGCGTCTTAAGCATTCCCACATAACTGTTCGATCTTTGCTCAAAGACTTTATCGTTCAGGGTTACCTGGATTTGGTTATTTGTTAAGGGATATAGGACACCGTCTCTATAAATAAAATAATATTCATCGCCAGAATCTATATAATAAAAAAGGTCCACTATACCCTTGATAAGGTATTCAAGGAAAACGGATCTCTTTGCGCCGTTGATTTCAATCTGACGCGAAACGTAGAATTTGTAATTTTCTATACGGTAACCATAAATATCTCCAGGGAGGAAAAGTTTCCGTTCATCACTCTTATCTCCCTTGAATTCACATGATTTGCTGTTCCTGACATTCGATTTAAGGTTAATAGCACCATGAATTGTATCAAGATTATTTGTGACTATATAACCAGGACGGAAATCGTTCTGACCAAAACATTCTGCTGATATTAAAACAATCAGAGTGGGAAAAAATAAGAACGATTTCATGATTCGGACTTATAAATGGTCGTCAGATAGAAGATATATTGATGAAAAAAACGAGTCATAATCTTATTCAATTTTGGGCAGGCAGTAGTCAGGCCACGATTCCTTTCTTAAGATAGAATTCAAATATGCAGTCTCTTAAGGATGTTTACTATGGTTGCCGGTTAAATTATAACTCCCATTTTCAGCAATTAGTATCATTTGACAGGTGTTTTCCACCAATGTTATACTTACCTCTGCGACGTCATTAACCTCTCATATTCCCAGAGAAGGTGGATAATCAGTACAGTATTGGAGGAAAGAAATTTTTAACCGCAAAGGACACCAGGATGGCTCAAAGTACGCCAGGGCTGAATGCTGTTTTTACATCCTTGCGGGCTTTGCGTAATTCCGGTTGCTCCCGGAAGTCTGACGGACGGCACTTTGTTTCTTGTTACTTCGAGATTTCTGTGATTGCTGCGATCCTTCCGGAAAAGGGTAAGGATCACTTCGATTTATAAATCTTCAGGCAGACAGGCTTCCGTGAAATAGTGCTTGATACGAGAGTCGAAGGAAGGCCGGTTTTTTCATCGATCCTGAAGACAGCAATATTGTCAGACCGCTCATTCCCGACGAGCAGAAACCTTCCGGCCGGATCGATTGTGAAATTCCTCGGCCAGTTGCCACCGCATGAATTGGTTCCTGCATAGGTCAGCAACCCGTCCGCTCCGACGCTGAAGGTGACGATAGTATTCTCCCCCCTGTTCGAACCGTAAAGGAATTTCCCGTCTTTTCCGAAATGAATGTCGGCACAGGCATTTTCCCCCTTGTATTCCGGCTTCAGCGTGGAAACCGTCTGCAAAAGATCCAGCCCGCCGTCACCCTTAACATTAAAGACCATTATTGTCGATCCGAGCTCGTTTATAAGATATAACTTCGATCCGTCAGCATTAAAGGTAAAATGCCTGGGCCCTGATCCATCGGCTACCCTGGTAATGGCTGCGGACGGCTTTAATAGACTGCCGGTTGAACTGTCGAAATCATATGACGTTACGGTGTTGAGCCCCAGATCGGAAACATACACTTTCCCCCCGGCAGGATCGCTTAGGATCATATGGGCATGTGATGATTCGGGATTTACCCTGTCGTACAGGATAGTATCGGTTATCGCTCGCGCTACGCCATCCTTGTCCAGACCGGCAACGGCAACTGAACCGGTGGGATAATTCGCCACGAGGAGGTGGCTGCTGTCGTGCGATATTGAAACAAAGCATGGCCCGCCGAAGGGGATGCTCATTTCCGAGAGCTTCTCCAGGTTGTCACCCGTTTCCTTTATTGTTGTCAGGCCGCCGCCTGGGGCGCCCCTGAATTCCATCACTTCATCAATGACATAAAACACTCTTTGCTCCGGGGAAAAGCAGAAATATGAAGGATTGGGGCCGGCATCGACCTGTGATACCGGTTTCAGGGAGCCGTCTTTTGGATTGAAGGTAAATGACGAGAATCCTTTATCTCCCTCTTTGTCGGTATAGCCTCCGACATAGAGACGATAATTGCCAGTTCCGCAAGAAGGAAAAACCAGAACAAGAAATATCAGGATCACAGTTAATTGTATGAGCTTTTTCATACTGAGTTTTTTTTAAATCCATTAACCGCAAAGGACGCAAAGTCCCTTAATCCCTTGTAGCAGACGCAAATCTCCATTTTGGGGATAGGAGCCAGACTTTGCGGTCTTTGCGCAAATTTTGGGGTCTTTGCGGTTAAAAAGAAATGTTTTTTAACTTACAATTCAAAATCATCACACTCCCTGTATGCCTGAATGACCCTTGCTTCGGCCTCTTTTGTGTTGCCTCCGCTTACGCCATGCTCCATGCATATCACGCCGTCATACTTCAGGTCATAGATAAACTTGAAGACATTTTTGTAATTGATCTCGCCGGTGGTAGGCTCGTCGCGCCCGGGATTATCCCCGCAGTGAAAGGCTGCGATCTCGCTCCAGGCTGCCTCGATATTCGGTATCAGGTTCCCTTCGGTGATCTGCTGATGATAAATGTCCTCAACGATCTTGCACGACGGCCTGTTTACAGCCCTGCAAATCGAATATGCCTGCGGGATCCCGTTCAGGAAGAGCCCGGGATGATCGTGCAGTGTATTCAATGGTTCCAGGACGATGGTCATCCCACCCGCCTCTGCAATGTCGCAGCAATACCTGAGGTTGTCTATCACATTTGCTGTCTGGAAGTCACGGTGGAGGTTCTCATCATATCTCCCTGGGACCATAAGAGCGAGCTTTGCCCCGGTCCTTTTGCACACCTCTACTCCCTCGTTTACCTTCTTGATCAGCATCTCGCGAACCTCGGGCTTGTTGAGCACAAATGATGTGACACCGAAATCGGCATACAGCACGAACGGTCCGAAATCCATTCCGAGGTTCCTGAGCCCGTCAGTAAGCTTTACCTGGTCGGCTGCCGGCCTGTTCATCAGCCCGTTGTCGAACATGGCCCTGAAGCCCATGTCGTGGCAGAATTTTATATTATCGAGGATGTTATTCCCTGCATGGTTATGGAACATGCCGAATCCCGGTGCATATTTCAGCTTGAACGGCGTCGCGGCATCTTTTTCTTTGAGCGGCGCTGCAGATGCCCGCTGCCCGAAAAAAGCAGGAGCCGCCATTACGGCTGCTCCTGCTGCTGATGCCTTTTTTATGAAATTCCTTCTGGAAGTCATCATAAAGCTATCCTTTAATATTATGGTTTCAATCCTGGGAGCCGGGCACATAAGCCAGACCCGGAAGCGGTACTTCCTTGGGAACGTCTACCGGGCCGAATGCAAACACCTTCGGGCCGAGTTTCAGGTCGGAATTCATCATTTCCTCGAAGGTGGTCTCTTTCCCTGTGTAGGCTGATATGCGTCCCATAATGGCAACCATTGTCGAGATGGCGGTGTTTTCGAGCTCATTGAACGGCTTGCCGGTGCGGATCGATGTAACCAGGTCGATATGTTCCTGAACATAAGGATCAACGCTTACATCCTCGGTCGGTTTCCCGTCCTTGTCGAGCGGATAGGCATATTTCCACACCTCAGCTCCTTTAAGGTCGAGGATAGTGTTCCTGCAATTGGTCGAGCCCTTGATACCCTGGAGCCTTTCCGAAACATTGTTCACGCATCCGTTTATCTGGCGGCACATGCTGTGAACGTGGGTCCCGTCCTCGAATGTAAAATCGACGCTGAAATTATCGTACTGATCGCCGGTCACCCTGCGAAGACGCGAGCCGAAGGCGACTGCCTTCACGGGATGAGTGCCCTTGAACCAGTTAAGTACATCGAGGTTGTGAACATGCTGCTCCACAATGTGGTCTCCGGAGAGCCACGACCAGTTCACCCAGTTACGGATCATCCATTCCATTTCGCTCCAGGTCGGCTGGTTATCGCGGTGCCACAGCTTTCCACCGTTCCACCATACGTTCCCGCCTACCAGGTCACCGATCAGCCCCTGCTGGACCTGCTGCCAGTTGGCAACATAATCGCGCTGGTGACGGCGCTGGGTCCCGGTAACGATGCTGAGCTCCATTCCCTGGGCCTTCTTGGCAGTTGCCATTACCGATCTTGCTCCCGTGGGATCAACTGCGACCGGCTTTTCTGAGAAGATATGCTTCTTGGCCTGCACTGCGGCAGCCAGATGCTCGGGACGGAAGAACGGAGGGGTGGCCAGGATTACAATGTCAACCCCCGAATCAAGGACCTTCTGGTATGCATCGAAACCGACGAAGCAATTCTCAACCGGGACATCCTGTCCTTTCTCTTTCTTGATCTCTGCCCTGCAATTGTCGACCCTGTCCTGGAAGGTATCCCCAAGTGCGGTAATCTGAAGATTGGGCCCTGCACTCAGGAAATTTATTGCAGCACCTGTACCGCGGCCGCCACAACCGATAACCCCTGCCTTAAGAACCGGCCCGTCGGGAGCCTGGTCCTGGAAGCCCGGAACCGCAACGACTTTTTTCGTTTCCCTTGCACAACTTGTGATAATTGTCGGCGCGATGACGCCTGCTACCCCAACCGTAGCTGCTTTGCCAAGAAAATTACGCCTTGAAATGCTTGATTTTTTCATATCAGGTAAAGATTAAAATGTGTTTTAAATGAATTGTAAATCAATGAAAGAGATTTAATCAAATGTAAATATAGAGATTTAAATATCCAACGATTCGGGAGCTTTTAAACAATTTTAACGATCGTTATTTCACCTAGAAAAGAAATTACCCCACACAGCTTGATCTGCTTTATGTACACATTTCATAGTTAGAGGGAAAAGCCATTTAAGTGAAAACACCTTTGAAAGGGTAGGATTTAATTAAGATTGGTCTGTGTCGTGGGAAAAGCATTATTTAACCGCAAAGAGCGCAGTGAAGGTGCAAAGTGCGCAAAGGCAAATTGCTTAATATCTATTCTTTGCGAACTCTGCGAAGTAACTTTGCGAACTTAGCGGTTAATTGATTTCAACTTTGTCCGCACACCCAAAATTTTCCACGCTAAAACCTGCTCCTCAGAGGCAATATTGGGCCTCTGTGTACTCTATGTAACAAATAATCCCTTTTACTAAAAGTCATTCAGGCATCCCTTTATAAAAAAAGTTACATTTGCCTTAAATCAATCCATTATTGGCAAAGTCACTTAAATATACTTCGTTTATTATCATCCTGTTTACCTGCCTCCCTTCGTGCACACCCGGGCCCGGGACAAGCTTCTCCGATGCAGGCAGGGGGCCCGTTCTGGACCCAGATTATACCGGTATCACCATCCCGTTCAACATTGCTCCCCTTAATTTCATCGTCAGGGAAAAGGGGACGGCTTATGAGGTAAAGATCACTGCCGGTTCTGAAACTCTCTATGAGATCAGGAGCGGGTCCGGGATCATCCGGATCCCCGAGAGAGCATGGAAAAATACTCTCGCAAAGCATAAGGGAGAGCTCCTGAATATGGAAGTTTTTGTAAAGGAAGGTAAAGGTAAATGGCTCAGATATGCGACCGTGACTGATACAATCTCAGGTGATCCCATAGATAAATATCTCACTTACAGGATCCTCTATCCCGGCTATGAAAGCTGGAAAGAGATCTCGATCAGGCAGCGTGATCTCGAATCATTCAGGGAACGGCCGCTGATCGAGAACAGCATTGCAGATCAGAACTGCATCAATTGCCATTCATTCAACGACCGGACAGGCTCATTCCTTGTCCACATCAGGGGGAGCCTGGGGGGGACCCTGTTCTATGATGGGAAAACCCTTCAAAAAATAAATCTCAAAACAAAGGAGATGAAGAACGGAGCTGTTTATCCCCGCTGGCATCCCTCCGGGAAATTTGTGGCTTTTTCATCCAACAGGATAATCCAGCAGTTCCATTCGGCTCTGCCGAAAAAGGTAGAGGTGAGCGATCTCGAATCCTCACTGATGTTGTACAACGTGGGAGGAAACAGCATATCGGATATTGATCTGACGGGATCAGGAGAGTCAATGGATACCTATCCCGAATGGTCTCCCGACGGGAAATGGCTCTATTTCTGCAGGGCAAAGAAACCCGGGATACCCTTCGAATACAACAAGGTGCATTACGACCTGTACAGGGCCTCATTCGACAGTTCAAGACTTGAATTCGGGATCCCCGAAATGGTCTATAACGCCTCAGGAGCGGAGAAGAGCGTTTCATTCCCACGCCTCTCCCCCGACGGCAGGCACCTGGTATTTACGCTACATAATTACGGTGTCTTTCCGGTCTGGCACAGGGAGGCGGATCTCTACAGCCTCGACCTTTCGACCATGAACACAACAAAAATGACGCTCAACAGCGATTTCACGGAAAGTTACCATTCCTGGTCGTCGGACAGCAAATGGCTGGTATTTAGCAGTAAACGCCTCGACGGGCTTACTGCAAGGCTGTTTATTGCCCATATAGACAGCGGCGGAAACTCCGGCAAGCCATTCATTCTGCCACAGCACGATCCCCGGTTCTATTCCCGGTTTATTAAGACATATAACCTGCCCGAACTGTCAGTGACCAGGATCGGCATCAATCCGGGCAAATTTAGAAAGGCCATGGTTTCCAGGGCTCTCCCGGCATTGTGGGGGAACAAAAACTGACGATTATGAGTGATCAGTTAAACAAAGACGTTCATGCCGGCAGGATCTCCCTGGATATTACCAGGCATCTTCCTTATATCCTGTTGTTTGCAGGGTCATTTGTTTATTTTGCATTCATAGCTGACTACATTTGCTTTTACCAGGAGAAATTGTCGCTCTTTGTCCTTTCGGGCTATTATTTGGCCGATCACCTCAAACAGCCGGGCCTTCCGCTTGTCTGGGCAGGAAGGTTCATTACATCATTTTTTTACTACCCGGCACTGGGGGGAGCGATCATTTCACTGGTGATATGCTCCGCGGCCCTGCTGATTTCAGGTATAAACAGGCATCTTTCAGGACCTGGCAGGAATGTAGTGCCCATCCTGGGAGCCCTGGGCATATTCTTTTTATCCACAGATTATCATTTCCTGCTGTACAACAGCCTTGGGATCCTGTTTCAGCTTCTTGCATTTTATCTCCTGATCAGGCAATTGAAAGGGTGGCTCCCGGTAGTGGCATTTCCCCTTATCTATTTTCTGACAGGAAGCTTCGCCTGGCTGTTCTTCATTCTATATACCCTATGGGTAATAGCTTATTCTCTCAGACAAAGCTGGTATAAGCCGGCCGCATTATTATTGCTTGCGCTGGCAATGATTTATGTTTCCAGAGAATATATTTTCTTCCAAACGGGCGCATCCCTCCTGCTTTTCCCGCTTTCAAAGGCTGATACGGGAGGGCAGTATATCCCGTTGCTTGCACTTTCCGGATTGATATCGCTTGTCCCGCTATTTTCCAGGATCACTTTCGCATGTCCGCTCTCTCCAAAAGTGCCGGCGATCCTGAGGAGGAGCGCGTTGATTCTGTTGTTCCCGGCTCTCCTCACCGCCATTCCCCTTTTACGTTTCGACAGGAAGGACTACCAGTTCTTCAGGGTCGAAAAGTTGTTTTTTGAGGGCAGGTACAGGGATGTTACTTCATACCTTGAAAAAAATCCTTCTGCCAACAGGCTCACTATTTACCTGAACAATATTTCATTGTCCGAGACCGGCAGGCTTAATGACATGCTTTTCCGGTTCAGGCAGGACCCTGAAGGGAAAACACTCTTCCTCAACTGGGATATGAAGAGTGAAGTTCTCAGGGTAGGCGGCTATTTTTATTATACCACTGGAATGATCAATGAAGCCGTCAGGTGGGCTTATGAAAACATGGTGATGGAAGGGCTCACTCCCGAGGGGCTGAAAATGCTAGTCAAATGCGAGCTCATCAACGGGGACTACCCTGTGGCTTCAAAGTATGTTTCACTCCTGGGGAAAACGTTGTTTTACAGGCGCGAGGCTGACAAGTACTCAAGATTTCTATACAATGACTCCGCTGTGGAGGCTGATCCTGATCTCGGCCCAAGGAGGAGGTCGAAAGTGACCCATGATTTTTTCACACTTACAGGCGATCCATTCGCGAACATAGAAATGGCACTTTCGTCAGGCTCGATGAACAGGAGAGCTTTTGAGTACAAGCTCGCTTACCTGTTGATAAAGAAAGATCATAAAGGCATAACCGAAGCACTTTCAAAGCTTCCCGCTTATGGATTCAATAGAATGCCCATTCATCTTGAAGAGGCAGCCACGGTTTATGGCAGGATCCGTTCACCGGAAATAGCTGCCGGCACTCTGCAGGTAAGCAAGGATACGGAAATAAGGTTTGACGGGTTAATGCAGATCATTAAGAATTACGGCAATGATCCCAGGGCTGCTGAACCGTATTTAAGAAAACAGTACGCGGGCACATTCTGGTACTGGGTGTTCTACAGATAGTACGCCCCCAAACCCCCTAAAGGGGGCTTTCTCTAATTGCTTAAACTTACTTTTACGCTACTATTGTTAGCTGCTTAACCGCCCTTCATGGGGCATCATTGTGCACGGTTCAAGCCCCACTTCAGGGGGGATGGGGGGCCATTCTGAGACACAGAGGAGTCACGGAGGAGGCACGGAGGGCAATAAAAAGAGCCGGCCCAACCGGACCGGCTCCTTTAATTAACTTAAATTATTAACGCTAGTAACCCGGGTTCTGGACCAACAGGGTATTCTTATTCATTTCATCCCTCATGATCGGGAAGAAATAGCATTTGTTGTTCCAGGCCCTGGCATCGTTTCCAAAGACCTCCTTCGAATAGACGGGATCGCCCCAGGTAGAACCATCAGGCTGGCGGTAGTTTGTGACCGTCTGTGAAGTAATGTACTTCACCTCTACCCTGTGGGTTTGCTTGTAGGCATCCCCTCCGATCACCCAGCGGCGGACATCCCAGAAGCGGTGGCTCTCGAAAGCGAGCTCGATCCGGCGTTCGTGCCTGACGGCAGTGCGCAGCTCTGCCTGGCTAAGTCCGGCCGCAATAGGCGGCTGGCCTGCCCTTGTACGGATCATATTGATCTTTTCTGTGGCATCGGCAAGGTTCCCGGCATCCCCAATCTCTATGCAGGCTTCAGCATAGCTGAGAAGCACTTCGGCATAGCGCATGTGGCGGAAGGGAACATCCTGCTTGACATACTGCGGGTCGATTGCAGGGTTCATGAACTTACGCATGTAATATCCGGTATAACCGCCGTTCCAGTCTTCGATCGGGCCCTGACGCGTATCGACGCCCGGGATCTGCTGGCTTGTCCCATCAGCTTTGAAGACATGACCAACCTGGAGCCTGTCCCACGGGTCGATACCCTGGACATCGGTCGGACGTTTCCTCCACCCCACACCCTCATAAAGGATCGATGAGTAGAAGCGAGCATCACGATTGGTGTACGGACTTGCCTTTTCAGCAGGGTTGGTCCAGTCGAATGCCGATCCATCCTTCATTTCATATTCATCAACCAGCTCACCGATCGGGGTGTTGTTGCCCCAGTTGTGGTAGCCGTTTGGTCCGGAATAGAGAGCAGGATTATAATCCGACCAGCTCTGCCCCGATTTCGGGGTGAAGTACTGGAGAAGGATATCTTCATTCTCATACCCGTATGAGAGGAAGTAATCGACAAAGTTCTGTGCCACTGAATCTCCCGGTGCGGGTGTGGGCTTGTAGAGGTCGTAGATGCCAAGATCCATGACTGCCTTTTCAGCTGCTTTTGCAGCAGCCCAGCGATCGGTCTGGCTTCCGCCGGTATAACCGAGCAGTTCCGGGTTTCCGAAACCGGAGGCATAGGTCGAGATGCTGGCGCTTGTGTGCAGGTCGCTGGCAGCATAAAGAAGCGTCCTTGCTTTCAAAGTAAGGGCGGCTCCCTTGGTCGCGCGGCCAAGGTCTTTCCCGCTAAAGGTCTCGGGAAGCAGCGTTGCGGCTGTGTCGAGCTGACCAACAATGTAGTTGACGCACTCTTCATAGGTATTCCTGGCAATGCTGTAATCTTCATTTAGACCATAAGGCTTGGCGATGAGAGGAACGCCGCCGTAAAGTGCCACGAGATAGTGATAATTGTATGCCCTGAGGAAATAAACTTCACCAGTCATGCGATCCCTGGTGGCATCATCCGGCCAGGGTATCTCACTGAGGTGCTTGAAGAACAGGTTGCATTTTCTCACGTTCTTGTAAAGCGGAGCCCACTGGAAATGGTAAGTATCCATGGTCGGGTCGGGTAATCCCCAGTTATATGACCATCCCATGAGGTCATCCTGTGTCATGAGGCTCTTGTTGAAGTTTGTGGCTCCCCAGTCGGGAGTGAACATTGATTCATCCACGTAGTCGGCAAGCCTTTCAATTGCATAAGGCCATCCCAGAGCATTCTGGTAGATGTCGGATATAAATGTTGAAACAAGACTCGGGTCCTGCCAGACATCCGCATCAGAATATGCTCCCAGTGGTTTTGTGTTGAGATAATCCTTGCATGATGAAGCTATCCCCGTCAGGAAAACAACGCTAAGTATATATAATATCTTTTTCATAATGCGCAGGTTTTTAGAATGACAAAACAAGTCCAAGGTTAGCAACTCTCTGAAGAGGATAATCCGTCCCGGCATTCAGTTCAGGGTCGATGAGTTTCATCTTGCTGAATGTCAAAAGGTTCAAGCCGCTTGCATAAACGCGGAGCTTTGAGATACCCAGTTTGGAATTGACCGTTGCGGGAAGGGTGTAACCAATTTCGAGTGATTTCAGACGTACATAGTTAGTCGAGAAATACCAGAATGTGTTACCCTGGCTCCTCCAGTACTCATTATCACGGTTCCATGCGCGAGGCAGATTGGTATTGGTGTTCTCGGGGGTCCACCTGTTGTCGGAATAGTACGTGTAGAAGTTCCCGATCTCACCCGATTCAGGATTAATCTGGACCTGTGCACCGAAAGCACCCTGGAACAACAGGCTGAGGTCGAACTGCTTGTAACCGAGGTTGGCATTGAGCCCTGTGATGAATCTCGGCATATTATTCCTGCTGTCGCGAACCCTGTCGAGTCCGTCGATCGTTCCGCTGTTGTCGACATCCTTGAAGATGATATCACCGGGACGTGCATTAGCCCAGTGGGGATAAGCGTCGAGTGAAGCCTCATCCTGGAAGATGCCCGTTGCAACATAGTTCAGCCCTGCACCCATTGGTTTACCCTGGGCCTTCTGGTATTCGGGAATACCCGGGGTGTCGAATGTGAAATCGATCTTGTTCCTTGCATAGCTTCCGTTGAGTGACACGTCGTAGAACAGGTCGCCGGCGTTGTTCCTGTAAGTTATCTGGAACTCGAAGCCCCTGTTTGAAACCTTCCCGATGTTCTGCGGAGGAAGGGTCATACCTGTGCTTTCAGGAACAATTGCAGATGCCTGCCAGAGGATGCCTGAACGAAGGTTATAGAACACGTCGGCATCGATGGTGAGCTTGCTCTTCAGCATGGTTGCGTTGAAACCAAGGTTGTACTGGTTTGCCACTTCCCATGTCACATCCGGGTTGGGAACCACGTTTTCAAGCAGCCTCTTGTTGTTGATCGACTTGCCGAAAACGTATGGCTGGCTGTCGAAGCTGTAGGTTGACAGGAATTGGTATTCTTTCAGCTGATCATTATAATAGATCCTGTCGTTACCGGTCTGACCCCATGATGCACGGAGCTTGAAGTCGTCGAAGATTGTCAGATTATCCTTGAAGAAGCTTTCGTCAGAGAGACGCCATCCCAGTGATACGCCCGGGAAGAAACCGTAGTTCTTGCCCGGTTTGAACATATAGGATCCGTCGTACCTCATCACAACCTCAACCAGGTACTTCCTGCTGTAGTCATAGTTGAAACGGCCGAAGTAGCTGAACCTTGCATTCTGGTCAGCCCAGCCGTTATTTGTCATGTACTCGTCATATGCTCCTGCAAAAAGCTGCGGGATAAGGTCGGTGACATAGTTTTTCCTGAATGCGTTCATGTAATCATTAAGACCCGATTGTGCCTCAATACCGGCCATGATCTTAATGTTATGAACAGTCCCGAATGTATTTTCGTAGGTAGCAAAAGCGTTGAACGTGGTCTTGTTGCCATCCTGCGTGTTTTGGGTAAGCTGTGCGGCATCAAATCCTCTCTTGCCTTTTGTTAGTTCAGGCAGGCTATTTTCACCGTAGGTAACGCCATCCCATGAATAGAGGTACCATGGCTTATCAAACACCTTTTCGAACTTGAATATCTTGTCATATGAAGCGTTAGCCTGAACTGACAGACCTTTCACCCACGGGAGCTTGACATTCAGTCTCACGTTTGATTCCATGACGTACCTGCGGTCATGGTCGAAACCTGTTTGATCAGTGCAGATCACCACTGGGTTATCGCCATACTCGATATCAGGCCCCGGCAAGCCGTTTGGCCAGTAGGCCGGCATATTGGGTTTTCCCCTCATTATCATACGGAAGATCGAACCTGCGCTTCTGGTCGGAAAGTTCCTGTTTTCCTGGCGGCCTGAAACGTCGAAGGAAATATCAATATTCTTCGAGATCTTTCCGTCGATGTTGGTCCTGAAATCGTACTGCCTGAAGCTGGTAGCACTGTGTTTATAATATGCATCTTCGTACTTTGTTCCGAGTGAAAGGAAATACTTCATGTTTTCAGTACCTCCTGAAATTGAAACATTCTGGTAATTCTGTGCTGACCAGTTCTTGAAGGTCTCGCCGAACCAGTCGGTGTTGGGGTGACCCCATGGATCCGAACCATCCTTGTATTTCTGGATATCCGAATCGGAATATTTCTGGTTACGCCCACCGCCCGTATTTGCATAATATGCAATTTCATTCAGCATGGTTGCGTAGGTAGCAGCGTCAGCCATTTTGGGGATAACGGTCGGCTGGTTGAAACCGGTGCTCAGGTTAAGGGTGATTGAAGGCTTCCCTACCCGGCCGCGTTTCGTTGTAACAAGGATAACACCATTGGCAGCCTGTGTTCCATAGATAGCTGCAGATGCGTCCTTGAGAACAGTGAATGATTCGATGTCGCTCGGATCGAGGCGGTCGAGGGAACGGTGAGGAATTCCGTCAACAACAATGAGGGGAGAGTTATCACCCAGCGTGTTGGCGCCTCGGATTGTGATGGTAGCTGCATCATATCCTGGCTCACCGCTCTTCTGGATGGAGGTGATACCCGGAATACGGCCGATGAGGCTGTTTGTGAGGTTCGTCACCGGTGACTGCTTGAGAGTCTCTCCGTTAACGGCACTTACGGAACCGGTCAGCGAGGCTTTCTTTGTCGTACCGTAACCGGTAACCACAACCTCTTCGAGTCCCTTTACTTCGCTTACCATGTGCACATCAGCAATCGTCCTGCCGTCGAGGGGGACTTCAGCTGTTACATACCCGATGAATGAAAAGATAAGTGTTGCATTCCTGTCATTCACCATGATAGAATATTTCCCTTCCACATCAGCAATGGCACCCAGGGATGTACCTTTGACAACGATGTTCACACCGGGCATGGCATCGCCGGTTGAACCATCTGTTATCTTACCGGACACCCTGATCTGCTGCTGCTCGTCAGCAGAAGGATTTCCTGATGCAAGTGCATTGGCGGGTAGCACCAATCCACAACCCAGCAGGAAGATCGTAATTTTCACCGCCAGCATTAGCCTGCGAAAATTACCATTTGGCTCTGAGGGCCAAATACTACAGGTAGTTTTTTTCATACTGTCAAGTTGTTAGTTAATAATTCAGGTTGGGTAAAATAAATAAGCATAATATATTGATTAACAATAAAACACGACCCTGACGCCCCGCAGGTTTACGCCAGGGCACGGGTCACTTATACTGTTTTAAGTGTTAAGGATTAACTTTTACTGATTTCTGATTTGAAACGAAAATGCGATAGGTTTCTCATTGGGTTAGGGGCAGTTGGGTTAGTTTTAAAATTCAGGTCCAAAAACACCGCCGGATCATTTCATCCGGTTTTCAAAGGCAAACTTACTTGGTTAGTGGTCAGGTCACATTCTGTAGTGAACAAAATACTTATCGTAAATTTATAAAAATTAAAAGTGTAAAAACTACACTTATTAACTTAATAATTTACTTTTCTATCTTTTTTTTCTTTAGAACTATATAACTATTTTCAGATCAGGGTATTGGGTATTTAAACTTGCTTCCGTAAAACGAAACAATATAATCAACTTGTTTAACAAAAACAAGATTTTATCAAATTTTAACCATCCCGGGGACCCTGGCTAGGGGTCTTTCCAGGGCATTATTGCACCGTATTCCCGGTCTTCACGTCAAAGTCGCACACAACCCTGAACCCAACATTGAAACAGTCGGAGTACCACCATATGCTTTTTGGCATCTGGGGATCCGTCTTCAGCCAGGCATCCGTTTTTGTATAATCCCTTGCTGCACACCTGACGAGCCCTGCAGGATTCATAAAGGTCCCGCCCCTGATAACATGCTCCTTTCCAGATGCCGGGCCGGCAGGGTCCCTGAGCGTCCCTGCAGGATATTTTGAATAGGCTTCCGGATCGTACCAGTCGGAGCAGAATTCAGCGACATTTCCAAGCATGTTCTTCAACCCGAAAGGATTGGCCTTCACAAAATCGGGAAGTTCGGTCTTCGTCGGACTGTTGTCCTTGTAAACAACATATGAATTGATTTCCGTAGTGTCGTTTTTCGAGAACCTGGCCCGGAACCCGGTCCTTTCAAATTTATTCGGATCTCCCGGGAAGAAGTACGGTGTGCTTGTCCCGCCCCTGGCGGCGTATTCCCACTCAGCTTCCGTTGGCAGCCTGTAGGTCTTGCCCGACACCTGTGAAAGCCATTTGCAGTAAACTTCGGCCGCATGGTATGAATAGGATATTGCTGGCCTTTTGCCCAGCCCCCAACCCTGGTCGGGCTGTCCGTACGGAGGTGTGGCACCCGAAATGGCATCCACCCCGGCAGCCTGCTCTCTCTTTCTCACTCCTTCGGTATCGCTCGAGCGGCCTTCGGTGGATGTCTGGACATAGAATGCCAGGTATTCGTCCCATGAGAGCTCGATCTCGGCCATGAAGAACTGCTTTATTTCAACATCCCGCTGTGGTCCCTCATCTGCCTTTCTGAACGGTTCATTCTCCGGGCTTCCCATTTTGAATGTTCCGCCAGGGATGGCGATCATATTGAAGCTGATTGATGAACCGGGGATTTTCTCCGTAAAATTCTTAAATTCCGTGACTTTTGCGGGTTCCTTGTATATTTCCTTCGGTGCAGAGGAAGCGCTTCCGAAGGTCTTGTTGCTGCCATGGGTATATCCCGGGATAAGGTGTCCGGCATTGAGATGGCAGTTTATGCAATTAAGGTCGGGAGTCTTTTTCTGTTCCGTGTAATAAAGGTGAGCATCCTCCCCCTCCTTGCTGAGCTTTGCCGGGAACAGATTCTCGTGGCACTTGATACAGCTCGATTCATATGTATAGACGCGGGCCAGTTCAAGCCTCTTCCTGTCCTCCCATTTGAAAGAAGCCGAATCTTTGGTCCAGTAGCTCCAAAGGTCGCGGAGACCTGTCTTTGCCTTGGCAAAAAGATATCCCTTGCCTTTGGGCGGAAGGTGGCATTCTGTACAGCTTACCCTGTATCCTGACTGCGTATCATAATGGACGGATTTCTTCCAGGACGCGTCAGCCTGCGGATGAATATGGCAGGACACACAGTATGCTGATGTCGAGGTTTTACTGATGGCAAAGTTTGCGCCCAGTATAACCAGGGAGCCGGCGATCAACCCCGGGAGGAACCATAAGAGAAACTTCTTCATAGATTATAAAAATGCTGGCGTCAAGATAGAAAATTATCCCAAATCACAAAAACTATCGGAAGGATTAAATTGCTGCTGGTTGCCTGTTCCTTGTTGCTTGTTGTTCTGCCTTAACCTGCAACCAGTAACCAGTAACCAGCAACCAATTATCCAGCAACTAACTCTTCCTGTTATATTCATCAAAAAAGTCATTCCCCTTGTCATCGGTGAGAATGAAACAGGAAAGGTTCATGCTGCAACCGGGCGTCAGGCGAAAGGCGTCAGGTGCCAGGCTGTCTGAAACCTGAAGCCTGAAACCTGAAACCTTATTTATTATATTCATCAAAGAAGTCATTCCCCTTGTCATCGGTAAGGATGAATGCCGCCATATTCTCGACCCGGATCTTCCTAACCGCTTCCATTCCAAGGTCTTCAAAATCTACAAGCTCAACGGATTTTATATTCTCAGCCGCCAGGATTGCAGCCGGGCCCCCGATCGATCCGAGGTAGAATCCCCCGTGTTTTTTGCATGCTTCGATCACCTGCCTGCTGCGGTTTCCCTTTGCGACCATCACCAGCGATCCACCCAGGCTCTGGAAGAGATCCACATATGTATCCATCCTTCCGGCTGTTGTGGGGCCAAAGCTTCCCGAAGCCATTCCTTCCGGGGTCTTTGCCGGGCCGGCATAGTAAACCGGGTGATCCTTAAAGTACCCCGGCATCAGGCTGCCCTCATCAAGCAGCTTTTTTATCCTTGCGTGGGCGATATCACGGGCAACAATCAGTGTCCCCTTCAGATTAAGCCTCGTTTTTACGGGGTACTTTGAAAGCTGGGCCAGGATCTCCTTCATCGGCCTGTCGAGGTCAACCTCCACTGCCGGGGCCAGTTCGGGAGCCTTCCGGGGCATGAACCGTGCGGGGTTGTGCTCGAGCTCTTCCAGGAAGATCCCTTTACCGTTGATCCGTGCCTTAATATTCCTGTCAGCGCTGCAGCTTACGCCCAGCCCCACCGGGCAGGAGGCTGCATGCCTGGGCAGCCTGATCACCCTTACATCATGGACAAAATATTTCCCGCCGAACTGGGCCCCCACGCCATATTCATGGCAGATCGTTTCAATCTTCTTTTCCCATTCCAGGTCGCGGAAAGCCCTTCCGCTTTCATTTCCTGAGGTTGGCAGGCCATCAAGGTAACCGGCAGAAGCTTCTTTTACCGTTTTCAGTGTCGCTTCTGCCGAAGTTCCCCCTATAACCAGTGCGAGATGGTACGGGGGACAGGCTGAAGTTCCTAATTCTTTGATCTTTTCCTTTACAAACTTTACCATCGCTTCTTCATTCAGGAGCGATTTATTCTGCTGAAAAAGGAAGGTCTTGTTTGCGGATCCTCCGCCCTTCGTAATGAAAAGAAACTCATAAGAGTCCCCTTCGCTGGAATAAATGTCGATCTGTGCCGGCAGGTTGGTCGCCGAGTTCTTTTCATCGAACATCGAAAACGGCACAATCTGGGAATACCTCAGGTTCTTTTCGCGGAAAGTCTCATAGATTCCTTTTGAAAGGTGCTGCGCATCGTTGACGCCAGTCCACACTCCCTCCCCTTTCCTGCCGATCACGATTGCCGTTCCGGTATCCTGGCACCATGGCAGCTTGCCTTCAGCGGAAATGACTGAATTCTTAAGCATGACGTAAGCCACAAAACGATCGTTATCAGTCGCTTCCGGGTCGCTCAGGATAGCAGAAAGCTTTTCGAGATGGGATGTCCTGAGGAAGAAGGAGATTTCCGAGACTGCAGTTCCCGCCAGGAGTTCCAGTCCCCTGGGGTCGACCTTAAGGATCTTCCTGCCACCGGCTTCGATTATCTCGACAAAATCGTCGGTGAGGAGCCTGTACATCGTGGTGTCCTCTCCCTTCTGAAAGGGTTTTTCGTAAATAAATTGTGCCATGGCTGTTGTTATTTTATTAACAGATGAATTTCCGGAATAAGGGCTTTCTCAAATATACTAACAAAAGGAAAGATTATTAGTGAGCAATGTCATGAATGCAGCAATCTGGGTGTCAGTTTGTCCCCCGTCCTTCCAAAAGATAGGACTTTAACCCCGTTCATGAAGTGGGTGGTATATGGTAAGTTTCCCCCCGCAGAGCTCAGTTCCTTTTGCCCAATACTCACGAAGGTTCGTGGAAACTGACGGAATCAACCACCCCGTCCGGTATTATCTATGGTAATGAATTGATCATCTTAGTGTTCCGGACACCCCTCCTTCAAAAGGAGGGGAAATGATATATTATAGACATTCAGTTATTAACAGAAACATTAAATGCTTCACGGGCTTTTCTTCTTTACAATTAGATGTGTATAAAGTGGACCTAAGGTGATGGGGCCTTTTACGCTATTTCTGAAAACCCGAACTTCTCCCTGGCCCGGATACCCTTGGGGGTCATGTGAAGAGTACAGCATTCGACAGCCTCATCGTGCTGAAATACCAGGATATAGTTGTTTTCCAGGGCTTCCCTCAGCAGCCGGCCCTTCTCCGTGATAGTTTTAAGCGACTCGATATCATAGCTCATATTCCAGAGCAGCGGGATGTGTGCAACGCTTGGGATAAGATCGCCTGTGTATACAATGGTTTTCGTGTTATAACTGATGACCGGGATCATGAGCCCCGGAGTGTGGCCGTTGCAGATCCTGACCGAAAACCCTTCAAAAAGTTCGCAATCACCTTCGACCAGATTCAGACCGGGATACCCGGCAATCGGCNTGATATTGTCTGCAGGATATGAATCCTCTTCGCGCGGATTGCCTGCCAGCGCCCATTCAAGCTGCGACCGCGTCACATGGATGACCGCATTCGGGAAGGCAGGCTTGTACCCTGGAGACCCAGTGCTCCTGTTGAAAGCCCCGCCGCAGTGGTCGGCATGGAGATGGGTCAGGACTACATCTGTGATATCTCCCGGGGAATAGCCGCGGCTCCTCAATCCTTCAAAGAGGCCCTCCCCTCCGTGTATGTAAGTATACCTGAAAAATCTCTCGTCCTGCTTGCTGCCCCAGCCTGTATCCACGAGGATGACATGATCCCCTGTCTCCACAACCAGCGATCTGAGCGGGAGTGTGATCAGGTTGTTCTCGTCGGCAGGGTACACCCTCGACCACATGGCTTTGGGGATCACCCCGAACATTGCCCCGCCGTCGACCTTGAAGTTTGCTATATTGAACATACTCAGCTTCATATCACAGAGTATAATTTACTTTCCTTTTTTGCTCGTCAACTGTGCCATAATTCTCATCAGCAGACGGATCATCTGGTACGACAGCCAGCCACTGAACTGGGTGAACCAGGTCTTTCGCCTCAGGTAATCCTCGAATGTCACCTGCCTGCAATCTTTCCTGATTATTTTCATAAGGATTTTTTCGAACCTTTCCGTGAAACCTGCATCCTCCACTTCCACATTCATCTCAACGCTCCCGTAATCGCTCACGTGGTTAAGATTGTAGCTTCCGATGGTGCACCACTTGCCATCAACGGTTGCGATCTTAGCATGAAGGTTTGAGGGCAGGTATTCATAGATCCTTATGTTATTCCTGAGGATGTAATCGTACAGGAATCCCGTTGCCCTTTTAAAAATGGGGGCATCTGATTCGGCGGCCAGGACGATCCTTATATCAACCCCTCTTGAGCTCGCTATCCTCAGGAGCTTTCGTTCAAGCCGGCCGGGCAGGAAATAACTTGCAAATATTATCATCCGGTCCTGTGAATGCTTGAAAGCCGACCTGTAGCTTTTCAGGATCTCGATCTTGTTGCGGTACCAGTTGTTCTGGATGACCCTCAAGCTGATATTGTTTTCATAGAGTCTGACATTATGGACCATCTCAGCCGACCTTTCGGTTTTTGGCAGCAAAGGCTTGTTCCACAGCTTTTTCAATATGCTGTTCACATGCACGCATTCAGGGCCTTTTATCAGGACCGCGAAATCAAGCCAGGCCTTCTTCCCGGAGGTTCCGTGATACCTGTCGGCGAAGTTCATGCCTCCGATTATGGCAACCTCCCCGTCGGCAAGGAGTACCTTGTGATGAAGCCTCAGGCTGAGCTGGAATCCTTTCGTTGTGAAATTCGGTGAGAAGAACCTGAACAAGATCCCGGCATTCTCGATCCTCGTGACCAGTTCGCCGGAAAGGTATTTCGTACCGTAAGCGTCGAGGAGAAGGTATACCCTCACGCCTCTTGCGGCGGCCCTTATGAGGGCATCGATTATTCTCAGCCCGGTCTCATCTTCGTCGACGATATATGTCTGCAGATGGATGAAGTGCCTTGCATGGTCGATCAATTCAATGTTGGCGGCAAAGAACGGCTCACCGCTCTGAAGGAGCTCAACAAAGTGTCCTTCAGAATAATCATGTACGGTGCGTCTTCTGATCCTTGCCATCCGGGAAGAATAATATTACAAATATAAAACTTTAGGCAATGTATCTGATTGATCTTTACATACAATGCTGAAGTAAAAACTGACACTGATCCCGATAGCTATCTGGACGCGGAGGATCACAGGGTATCATGGAGAGCCCTAAACATAACTCCATGTTAATCTGTGACTTCTCAGCGCAACCTCGTGTAACAATAGTCGTCCCATCCGATTTTAACAGAAAAAGCTTACCTTCGAATTTTAAAAACCCGAAACAAATGACAAGAAGAAACATGATTGGCGGGCTTGCAGGCGCTGCTGCGTTCTCTGCTGCCAAACCCATCGGTTCCCTTGCAGGGATCGTTGAACCTCAAACAAGCCTTAAGGGGAATATCCACCATTCCGTCAGCCAATGGTGTTATTCCGACATCCCGTTGGAGGAATTTGCCAGAGCATGCAAGGAAATGGGACTGGAATCCATTGAGCTCCTGAACGAAAAAGACTGGGCAACAGTTGCAAAGGCAGGGTTGAAATGTGCCGTAGGCTATGCCACCGACTGGGGTATCCCCAAAGGTTTCAACAGGATTGAGAACCATGACAAGCTCATCAAGGATTTCGAGGCCATGATCCCCAAAGCTGCAGCAGCAGGGGTTCCCAACCTGATCTGCTTTTCCGGCAACAGGGAAGGCCAGGATGATAATGTCGGGCTGATCAATTGCGCCGCCGGATTGCGGAAGCTCATGCCATCCGCTGAAAAATACGGGGTTACCATCATCATGGAATTGCTGAACAGCTACGGGCATAAGGATTACCAGTGCGATAAATCATCATGGGGTGCGGCGCTGTGTGAAATGGTGGGATCGGACCGGTTCAAGCTCCTGTACGACATTTACCACATGCAGATCATGGAGGGGAATATCATCGAGCATATTACTGATTACGCAAAATATATCGGGCATATTCACACCGGCGGGGTACCCGGCCGTAACGAGATCGACGAAACACAGGAGCTCAATTACCCCGCAATCATGAAGGCCCTGCTTAAGACCGGGTACAAGGGATATGTCGGACAGGAATTCGTTCCCTCCCAGGCAGACAAGCTTGCCTCGCTGAAAAAGTGCATCCTGATCTGCGATGTTTAGATGAGAGTACATTTTATTGCGATCGGCGGTGCGGTGATGCATAACCTGGCCATTGCACTGCAGGAAAAAGGTTATAATGTCACAGGTTCTGACGATGAGATCTTCGAGCCGTCGCGCTCGCGTCTTGCATCTCACGGCTTGCTACCTCCGGAACCCGGATGGCATCCCGGAAGAGTGACCCCCGACATTGACACTGTGATCCTGGGGATGCATGCCAGGCAGGATAATCCTGAACTCGGAAGAGCCCTCGAACTCGGCTTAAGGATTATGTCGTTCCCCGAATTCATATATGATCAGACCAGGAACAAGAAGCGGATCGTGGTGGCCGGAAGCCACGGCAAAACAACAACCACGGCAATGATAATGCATGTGCTCAGGAACCTTGGGATCAGGTTCGATTACATGGTTGGTTCGCAGATCGACGGATTCGATAATATGGTCGGACTGTCAGATGATTCCGAAATAGCTGTTCTCGAGGGGGATGAGTATCTCACCTCTGCCCTCGACAGGAGGCCCAAGTTCCACCTTTACATGCCCGACATTGCAATCCTTAACGGGATCGCCTGGGACCATATGAATGTTTTCCCCACATTCAGCAACTATATCGAACAGTTCAGGATATTCATTTCAAAGATCACCCCGGGGGGCAGCCTGATCTATTATGCTGATGACCCTGAAGTGAATAAGCTTGCCCTGGAGGCGGAAGGTGATATAAGGAAGATCCCGTACCGGGTTCATGGCTATTTCCAGAACAAGACCGGCTTCTATGCCGCCACCCTCGACAGGACCGTCAGGGTAAAAGTTTTCGGGGAGCACAATATGCAGAACTTGTCGGCCGCGAAGGAAGCGTGCCTGGCAGTTGGGGTCACGGTGGATGATTTCTATTCATCGGCCGGCAGCTTTGAAGGAACCGCCAGGCGGCTGCAGCTGATCGCAGAGAACAGCTCCGGTGCCGCCTATTTCGATTTTGCCCATTCTCCTTCAAAGGTAAAGGCGACTGTCGATGCCACAGCATCGAGGTATCCCGGAAGGAAAATAGTTGCCTGCCTTGAGTTGCATACCTATTCAAGCCTTAACCGCAGCTTCCTCTCAAATTACCGGGGAACACTCGACAGCGCTTCAATATCATATATTTATTTCAATCCCAGGCAATTTGAACTAAAGAAGCTTGAGCCATTCACGAAAGAGAGTGTCTCCGAAGCTTTCGGAGGGAAGAACCTGAAAGTATTTGATGATTCGGCGGAAATGTTCTCCGACATGAAAAGCAGGAGGATCCAGGCGCCAGTGTTCCTTTTCATGAGCTCCGGCGATTATGACGGCACCGACATTAAAGCACTGGCATCGGAATTGCTTTGTAACAAATAGGGCCCTTGTGCGTTTTACGGCTATAGGCTCACAGGCTGGCGTGTTTTATTGCAGCCGGGAAAGATTCGCAAACTTTAATTACTGACAATCGACATGAAGAAACTGATTTTAGCCATTATCCTTGTGGTCACACTCAGCCAGTTCTCGCAGGCACAGGATTATAAGACCAGCCTGGGGCTCAGGGGTGGGCTGCCCGTGGGACTGACTGTAAAACATTTCCTCAGCGACAAGTATGCGCTTGAAGGAATACTCGGAAGCCGCTGGGGCGGATTCGAGGTAGCCGGGTTATACGAAGTTGAGCAATGGACGGGCCAGTATCCTGCCCTTAACTGGTACTGGGGGGCAGGTGCGCACCTCGGCACATGGTCGCAGGGTTACAATCCGAGGATAGCAGCAGCATACAATGGTGCAGTAATAGGCATCGACGGGGTGATAGGGATCGAATACACATTTGATGAACTCCCGCTCAACCTTTCACTCGATCTCATGCCGGCCATCAACATTATCGGATTTACCGGCTGGGGCGGAATAAACGGGGCCTTATCAATAAGATATGTTTTTTGAGAAAATATTTTGCAGATATAAAAAAACATCGTTTCTTTGCATCCGCATTTAAAAAGTTCTTTAAACGGTCCATTCGTCTAGTGGTTAGGACGTCAGGTTTTCATCCTGGTAACAGGGGTTCGATTCCCCTATGGACTACCAAAAATATTACGGAAATAATTAATTAATCAGGAATGGCAAACCATAAGTCGTCGGAGAAGCGCATCAGGCAGATAAAAACTAAGAAGGAAAGCAACAAGTATTATGCAAAAACCATGCGTAATGCTCTCAAGACTATCAGAACAAATACTAACAAGGAAGAAGCTACAGCGCTTCTACCCAAGATGAATTCAATGCTCGACAAGCTGGCAAAGAAGAACATCATCCATAAGAACAAGGCTTCAAACCTTAAGTCTTCGCTGGTTAAGCATGTCGACGGCCTGAAATAGGGCTGTATAACAAATTATATTCCAAGGGCTCCTGAACGGGGCCTTTTTTGTATCATGCCCCCTGATCCCTGGTTTACTAACCAAGAGCGTAATTTCTGACTTTGTACATCGAACCAGCCTTTGTGCAACTTTGAGCTGCACTTTGTGTACCTTTGTGTTTCAAACAATTACCTACAACCACAAAGGTTCACTAAGGTCCCGATAGCTATCGGGATCACAAAGGTAACCAAAGCAACTGCATTACGGAATTGCAATTCTGTGCCTCCTCCGTGCTCTCTGTGTAACTTTTTATTCTTAACTTTATCCTGATTCATCTCTCTCGCTGCATGTCACTTAAAATCACAGACTGGGCTGTTGAGGACAGACCCAGGGAAAAACTGATCGCCAAAGGTATGTCGAGCCTCAGCGATGCCGAATTACTGGCAATCCTCATCAGCTCGGGCACAAGGAACAAATCGGCTGTCGATCTTGGAAGGGAGCTTCTGGGGCTGGCAGGGAACAACCTTAATTCGCTTGGAAAGCTCTCGGTCGCCGAACTGAGAAAGATCCGCGGAATCGGCCCGGCGCGGGCTGTCATAATCTCAGCCGCTCTTGAGCTCGGCCGACGCAGGAAACTCGCTGAACTTCCCGAGGTAAGCCAGATCAAATGTTCAAGGGATGTGGCTGATATTTTCCAGCCGGTGCTCTCCGATCTTGCCCATGAGGAGTTCTGGGTCCTCTTCCTCAACAGGTCGAACAGGGTGACCGGAAAGATGAAGATCAGCCAGGGCGGAGTGAGCGGAACCGTTACGGATGTGAGGATCATAATGAAACAGGCTGTTGAGTTCCTGGCCTCCGGCATCATCGTCTGCCATAACCATCCTTCAGGCAACCTGAATCCGAGTGAGTCTGACTCGAAGATCACCCACAAGATCCGTGAGGCAGGGAATCTCCTGGATATTCAGCTCCTCGACCATATCATCATTTCCGGGATGGATTACTTCAGCTTCGCTGATAACGGGATGATCTGAGTTGGAAAAGGGTCACACAGAGGCTCCGGAGGAGGCACAGAGTGGCACAGAGATTCAGTGCTCTCCGTGTCTTCTCCGTGTCCCGATAGCTATCGGGATCGGTGTAATAAAATTCCTCACTTCGCTCTTATCCCTGCACTCTTCCAGTAACTCAGAAAATGTCCGGTTCAATACAGGGTGCATTTCCCCGGGGATCAGATCGCACAACGGGACCAGGACAAACCTTCTTTCCTGGATGAGAGGATGAGGAACCACAAGCTGCGGCTGGTCAATTACCATGTTGCCATAAAGTAATATGTCGATATCGATGGTCCTGGAGGAATAGCGCTCGCTTCCCCTCACCCTGCCGAGTTCCGTCTCGATACCCTGGAGTGTTTCGAGCAATTCCTCCGGTACCTGCCGGCAGATTGCCTTTGCGACCATATTCAGGAACCTTGCACTGCTCTCAAATCCCCATGGCTCCGTTTCATAGATCTTTGATACTGCAGCAATTTCTCCCGTAACGGAACCGATCCGCTCAAGAGCCCTCCTGAGATTATCCTCCCTGTTACCCAGGTTTGAACCAAGACCGAGAAATACTTCTGCCTCCATGAAACCAAACTTTTGATAAAATTATTAATTCTTTTCCTCAACAATTTAATCACTTTGTTTTTTATATATTTAAAACCCATTAAATTAAAGCATTCCCGAAATGAAAGATTTCCTTAAATACACGCTCGCCACAATAGTAGGAATTATCCTGGCCACGATCCTTTTTTTCGTCATATTGCTTTTTACCCTCAGTGCAGCAGTTGCATCGGGAGATAAGCCGGTGGCTGTCGCCGAGAATTCCGTCCTTGTGCTTAAGGCAGGGGTCGAGATACCCGACCGGGCAAATCCGGGGCCATTTTCCGGCATCGATCTTCTTAACCTGGAACCTTCATCCATTGCGGGATTGAACGAGATCCTCGCCGATCTGAAGAAGGCAGAAACCGACAGCAGGATCAAAGGAGTGCTGATCGAGAACGGGCTTGCAACTTCCGGGTGGGCAACGGCGGAAGAGATCAGGGATGCGCTGACGGAATTCAGAAAGTCAGGCAAATTCGTCATAGCCTGGTCGGATTATGTTCTTTTACAGCAGGGATATTATCTATCGACCGCAGCAGGCAAAATATATATCAGCCCTGAATCGACCGTTGATTTCAAGGGGCTCAGCGGCGATGTGCTCTTTTACAAGGGGGCGCTCGACAAGCTGGGTGTGCAGGTACAGGTTACCAGGCACGGGAAATTCAAGGGTGCCGTGGAGCCATATATCCTCGACAGGCTCAGCAAGGAAAACGAAGAGCAGATTAAAAGCTATGTCGGATCGATATGGGACCATGTGATTGAAAACATTTCCCTGTCGAGGAACCTTTCCCCTGAACGCCTTCGAAATATTGCGGACAGCCTCACTGCATATTCCGCAAAAGGGGCCTTCAGGAACAGGCTTGTCGACGGACTGATCTACAGGGATGCCCTTATCGACAGCCTCAAAACCCTTTCCGGGTTGAAAACAGACGACAAGCTTAACCTTGTGCCTATGACTAAATATACCAGGGTGCCTGATCCTAAAAGAATGGTCTCGGCAAAAAACAAGATTGCCGTGATCTTTGCCCAGGGAACTATTGTAATGGGAAAGGGAAATGAGACCAATATCGGGGGAAACTCATACGCTGAGCTTATCAGGAAGCAGAGGAAGGACTCCTCCATTAAAGCCATTGTGCTAAGGGTCAATTCACCCGGCGGCAATGCCATCGCATCTGACATTATCTGGCGTGAAGTGGAGCTGACTGCGAAAGAAAAGCCTGTCGTCATATCCATGGGGAACTATGCCGCTTCGGGGGGTTATTATATAGCAGCCCCCGGAACGACTATAATCGCAGACCCCACAACAATTACGGGTTCGATAGGTGTCTTCGGATTGCTTCCCAACACTGCAGATCTATTTAACAAGAAGCTCGGTATTTCGACACAGGCGGTGAACACTAACAAGAACTCAGATTTCCCCTCAGTTTACAGGCCGATGACGGGTTACGAAAAGGATGTCATGCAGATCAATATTGATAACTTTTACAGCAGCTTCATTAACAAGGTTGCAGCAGGAAGGAAGCTATCACCGGCAAGGGTCGACAGCATCGCCCAGGGAAGGGTATGGAGCGCCCCCAAAGCCCTGGAGATAGGGCTGGTTGACAAGATTGGCGGGCTAGACTCTGCCGTGGCCGAAGCCGCGAGGCTCGCCGGCATCCGGACATATTCACTCAGGGAGCTCCCTGTCCCTGAAGATCCCTACACAAGGTTGATATCAATGCTCAGCAACGAGGTCAGAATGCGAATCCTGAACAATCATCTTGGTGAATACAGGAATGTCGTTGAGGAACTGCAGAATCTTGAAGAGCTTTCCGGGGTCCAGGCAAGGATGCCATATTTCATTGAAGTTCACTAAGACATGGCTAACGGAAGACTCTGGCCGCTTTACCCCTTCTCCATCGTCTACAGGCTGATTACCGACATCAGGAATATTCTCTACGATACCGGTATCCTTCATTCAGTGAAATTTGAAATACCTGTGATCTGCATCGGGAATATCACTGTGGGCGGAACCGGCAAAACACCGCACACGGAGTACATCGCCGGCCTGCTGAAAGATGAATTCCACACCGCCGTTCTGAGCAGAGGATATGGGAGAAAGACCAGGGGGTATCTCGAGGTGGGCAGTGATAGTGCTGCAAACGCTTCCGGCGATGAGCCCCTACAGGTCGCCCTCAGTTTCCCGGATGTCCTTGTGGCGGTCGACGGCGACAGGGTCCACGGGGTGAATAATATCCGGAGCAGACATCCTGAGACCGGAGTTATTCTGCTTGACGATGCATTTCAGCACCGGAGGATAAGGGCAGGGTTGACAATCCTTCTCACCGATTATAACCGGCTGATGACAAGGGATTTCATTCTCCCTTTCGGGCGTTTGCGTGAAAAACGGGCAAATGCAGCCAGGGCTAATATAATAATCGTCACAAAATGCCCCCCGGATATGGGAAGAGCAGAAATGGAAAAGCTGCAACACGAACTGAATACCTGTCCTCAACAGGAGCTTTTCTTCACAACCCTGACGTATTCCTGTCCAAAACCGGTATATCCCGGTAATTCAAGGGAGCTGAGCCTGGCGGAGGATGCATCGGGGAAGCAGGGTGCAGTCCTTGTTACAGGAATCGCTTCCCCCGGACCATTAAAGCTCTATCTTCAGAAATATTTCGGGGAGATATCACATATCGGTTTCCCTGATCACCATTATTACAGCCCCGGGGACATTAAGAGAATATCTGTTGCCTTCAAAAACCTGAAATCTCCCGGGAAACTGATCCTTACAACTGCGAAGGATGCGGTCAGGTTAAGGGAATTTGCTAATATTGCCCCCGAAATAAAGGAAGCTTTTTTCTATGTGCCCGTAAGCGTGATCTTTCTGGGCGGCGGGAAACAGGAATTTGACAACATCATTTACACTTATGCTGGAAAAAGTAATAAAAACCACCCAGTTCCTTAAATCTAACGGGATAATCGATCCGGTTGCCGGGATTGTCCTGGGGACAGGCCTTGGCGGGCTTGCCGCAAAAATTGAGAACCCTCTCATAATCGATTACAGGGATATTCCGAATTTTCCGGTTTCCACAGTCGAAGGGCATGAGGGCAGGCTCATCTACGGCGATTTCGGGGGAAGGAAGATAGTTGCCATGAAAGGGAGGTTCCATTACTATGAAGGATACTCCCCGGAACAGATAGCACTTCCTGTCAGGGTCCTGAAATACCTGGGAATCAAATCGTTGTTCCTTTCGAATGCAGCCGGGGGTGTGAATCCGTCTTTTGAGATTGGGGACATTATGATCATCACCGATCATATAAACCTTATGCCAAATCCCCTTGCCGGGTCAAATGATGAAAGGATCGGCCCTCGTTTCCCGGATATGAGTGCATCATACGATATAAACCTGATAAACAAGGCGATCGAAATTGCCGGGCAGAATGGGATAAGAGTCCGCAAGGGAGTTTACCTCGGTACCACGGGACCAACATTCGAGACGCCTGCAGAGTATAGGTACTTCAGGGTCATCGGTGCGGATTCGGTCGGGATGTCGACGGTGCCGGAGGTGATCGTCGCACGCCACATGGGTCTTTCTTGCTTTGCCGTAAGCATCATAACTGACCTGGGAGTGGAGGGGAAGATCGAGTACACCACCCACAGGTCGGTCCAGGCCGAAGCTGCAAAGGCAGAGGCCCGGATGACGGTGATAATGACGGGGCTTATATCATCGTTGTGACTCTTGTTTTTACTACAAAGGATCACAAAGTTCTCCACTAAGTCGCACTAAGGCTCATAGAACTACACGCTTAATTCCGGATTTCAAATGTTCAACGTTGAAATTAATTAAAAGCCCTAATCTGCATCCTGACAACTTCAAATAAGTTAGAATCTGGGCCAGGTGAATATCTGCTAACGCTTCTATTGATTTCACCTCAACAATAATACTGTCTTCAACTAACAAATCCAGTCAATAGCCTGCTTCTAATCTGACAGATCTGCAAATTAACGGTAATGGAATTTGTTTGTTGACTTTAACACCTGAATGCTCTAATTCATAAAATAAACATTCAACATAAGCACTCTCCAATAGTCCTGGTCCCAGGGCAGAATGGATTCTAAATTAACAATCCAAAATATTCTTAAACAGCTTTTCAATGTCCATATCAAAATTATTTTCTTTGTGCGACTTTGTGAGAACCTTAGTGACCCTTCATGGTAAATCTCAATTCCATGAATTGAAGTTTCTAGTTCCTGATTACCGTACAAACCTTTTTCCAGTGGCGGGTTTTTCCCGTGTCGTCAAAAACCTTGATCAGCAGAACATATATCCCTGTTTCAACCAGCGACCCGTCATCAGCAGTACCATCCCATACAACCGACGCCTCGCTGCCAGCAAAAAGGTTATCTGTTAATTTTTTCACAATAGAACCGGTCTCATCGAAGATCCACACCAACACCACATTCCCGTTCCCGATCAGTTTAATATCCAATACCAGAAAATCCTGGTTCCCGTCATTGTCAGGGGTTATGAAGGCAGAAGAGAAAACAACGGCATCATTCTCCACCGGTTTCTCGGAATAGACGGAATTCACGGCCCCGGGCGTTCCCCAACCGCATGACTCCGAAGCAGAGTGCCAGTACTCCCCGCATTCCGAGGAACTTTCCGGCCTGACCTTCTCCAGCGAAATTCCTTCATTATCCTTCAGCAGCGGGAACTGAAGCTTCTCCGAATAGACAATCTCATCTATCACGTCAAGCTTCCTGCCGAGCAGGATCAGGTGGCCATTGTCATCCGGCATAGATGGCAAAGACGGGATCTGGAAGATCCAGTCGCCGTCTCCTGAAAAAAACCTGCTGATCACACTTTTCCTGTCGGTGGTGATCGCATACAGTGCCCCCGGGAGGATGCACCTGTGTTCTGCCGACAGTGCGACCGTCGCCGAGGTATCCCCGGTTTCCTGGTTTACAGATGCCAGGCGCAGGCCGGCTGCATCAATGATCTTGCCGGAACAGTTTGCCAGTTCAATGAAATCGGGTTCACCCGGCAGCGGGTTGAAGAGGAGCTCATTGAACCGGAGATCCCCCCTGGCCGGGGGAACCGGCATGCCGAAACCAAAACAGTCCCGGTCAGCCGGGTTGCCCGAAAAGTCCTTCACCCCTGTCCCAAGGCAAACCTGGTATATTTTGCCGGTATTGAAGGCGCCTGTCGTTGTGATCTCAAATTCCCTGAACAGCCTGTCCACGACTTGAATGCCATTGATGCTCGGGTTTCCGATATTCACCTCATCCTGCCTGGCGGGAAGGCCTGTCACTGTTTCGGATAATCTAAGGGTGACCGTGACCGAATCTTCAGGAAAGACATTTTCAATTCCCCTGAACGAAAAGTCGGGGTTATACCCCCGGACCGAGCTGACCCTCCCTGGGGTTCCGCCTTCAGCTGTCTTTGAGGCTTTCCAGTTCTCCCCACCCGAGAATGGCAGCCCGTTATTGATGATCTCGAGCGACCATCCTCCCTCAGCTTTCAGATCATCATTGTACCAGTCTGATGAATACTCGATGCCGTCGATAAGCTTCCCGTGACCATCAAGGAGGGCCAGGACCCTGCCTCCGTCGGTAAGCGCAGGGAATGACCCGAAACCTGCAACCGCTCCCCAGCTTCTGAAAAGGGCCGTATCGGAAGCCTGGCACAGGATCATGTACTGACCGGCCCTGAGGGTGACTCCTGGAAACGGGTACTCCTGCGACTGGGTTGCCAGGTGCCAGCTGCCCAGGGGGATGTCAGACTTTGAAGCATTGAATATCTCCAGGTACTCCTTCCCGGGAAGAGAGACGGCTGGCTGGGGCCTGGCCATTATCTCGGAAAAAACTACATCCCCCGGAAATACCTCAGAGGTTTCCGGAGGGTCAGGGCCGTCACCGAAAAACCCGGTGATCTCAAGATCATCGAACCACAGGAGCCTGTCGCGAGAGGAGGTGTACCTGTAGGAAACTATGAACCAGCCTGCGTTTGTAAGCGAAGGATCATGATCCGAGGATATGCCCAGGGGGTTGCCATTGCTGTCATATACGGTCAGTGTCCAGTCGCCAGCAGCCGTCCTCATGATCTTTATGTTTGCCGGTTCTTCCGTGCCGATATCCGTCTGCCAGTTTATCCGGCTTTTGACAACGGTTATGAACCGGCCCTGCTCCACCCTCCAGATCCTGAGAGTGTCGTCACTGCCGTCCTGGTTGACACCCACAGCGAATCCTGAAGGTTTTTCAACATTCTGAATGCTTCCGGCACCGATATCGGACATAAGATAAACGGTCCAGTTATTCGTGGAGGAGGGATCGGTCCCATACCTGAGGCGGAAGCTCCAGGTCGTAGTCCCCTGGCCGGGGCGAAGGTTCATCAGCGATAATCCTGCAAGGTCGAACCCGGCTTCGGGATTATCAAAGGAGTGATGCATGGAAAATGCGCCGGAAACTGGGCTGACATTGTCGGCATTCCAGCGGTTTTCCGGACTCTGGGTCCAGGGTGACAGGTCACCCGTCTCAAAGTCATCCATGATCTGGCCATATCCTGCTCTTTGCATCCACCAAAACAGGATATTTAAAGCCAGCAAAATAACTTTATTCATGCAGCGGGACAGAAAGAAAAAAAAGTTACTTTTGACTTCTTAAAACTGAAAGTAAATTTAAGTAATTACTTTAATCTTAACAAATTAAATCATGAAAATTGCGGTTGTTGGTGCGACCGGGCTGGTCGGCCGGACAATGATCAAGGTTCTTGAAGAAAGGAATTTCCCCGTTACCGAGCTTATCCCTGCAGCATCTGAGAATTCCGTCGGGAAGGAGATCCTGTTCAAAGGGAAGGGTGTGAAGGTAAGAAGCGTCACGGATACGGTAAATGCAAAGCCTGTTTTCGCGATATTTTCGGCGGGGGCATCCGTTTCGAAAGAATGGGCGCCTGCCTTCGCCGCGAACGGGACCGTGGTGGTGGATAACTCTTCAGCCTGGAGGATGGATATAAATGTCCCTCTCGTTGTCCCTGAGATCAACAGCCATGCAATAAGGAAGGGAGACAGGATCATTGCAAATCCCAACTGCTCNACGATCCAGATGGTAATGGCACTNGCACCGCTTCACAGGAAGTACAGGATCAGGCGCCTTGTGATCGCAACATACCAGTCGGTGACTGGCACCGGTGTGAAAGCCGTAAAGCAGATGGAGAATGAACGCGCAGGTATAAAAGGTGAAATGGCCTACGCCCACCCGATCGACATGAACTGCTTTCCCCACGGAGGAACATTCCAGGCCGATGGCTATACCACCGAGGAACAGAAGCTTATCGATGAAACCCGCAAGATACTCGAAGACCCCACGATCATGGTAACTGCAACAGTAGTGAGGATCCCCGTGGTGGGAGGCCATTCCGAAGCTGTGAACGCCGAGTTTGAAAATGACTTCGATATGGACGAGGTACGGTCGCTTATCGCCGGATTCCCGGGGAACGTGGTGTATGATAATCCAGCAGAGGCAAAATACCCGATGCCGCTCATATCGTACAACAGGGATGAGGTGTTTGTCGGAAGAATAAGAAGGGACCTCTCAAGGGAGAAATGCCTCAACCTCTGGATCGTTTCTGATAACATCAGGAAAGGAGCTGCAACCAATGCCGTCCAGATCGCAGAGTACATGGCAGCGCACGATCTCTGTTAATAGTTCTCCGTGCCGCTCTGTGTCTGTCTCAGTGCTCTCCGTGTACCATCAGGCAGGGGGTGTACTGGACGGCACATCAAACAAAAAATCATTAAATGGATACCTGGTTACGTGTATCCTCTTCACCTCCTCGTAGAGAAGCCTCCTGAACTCATCGAGGTTCTCCCTGGTGATTGCTGAGATGAAGATCGTCTTATGATGCTTGTCCGAGGCCATCCATGATCTCCTGAGGTCGTCGAGCGAATAGTTCTCCTTTTTCACGGGGGTCAGGTCATCCTCATCCTTTGCCGAATAAGTAAACGCGTCAATCTTGTTAAAGACAAGTATCATGGGTTTACCGGATGAACCAAGCTCCTTTAATGTCTCGTTGACAACACTGATCTGGTCTTCGAACCCGGCATGGGATATATCCACTACATGCAGTAGCAGATCCGAATCCCTGACCTCGTCAAGGGTCGATTTGAACGATTCTACAAGATCATGGGGCAGCTTCCTGATAAAGCCCACTGTATCCGAAAGGAGGAATGGCAGGTTCCCTATGACCACTTTCCTTACAGTTGTATCGAGGGTGGCGAAGAGCTTGTTTTCGGCAAACACGTCCGATTTGCTCAGGAGGTTCATTATTGTCGACTTGCCGACGTTGGTATACCCGACAAGGGCCACCCTCACCATCTTCCCCCTGTTTTTGCGCTGGGTGGTCATCTGGATGTCGATCTTCTTCAGCTGGTCCTTGAGGAGGGAGATCCTGTCCCTGATAATTCTCCTGTCGGTCTCGATTTCCGCTTCGCCCGGGCCCCTCAACCCGATGCCTCCCCTCTGGCGCTCCAGGTGGGTCCACATCCTTGTAAGGCGAGGGAGCATGTACTGAAGCTGTGCAAGCTCGACCTGGGTTCTTGCATACGAGGTTCTTGCACGGGTGGCAAATATATCGAGTATAAGGTTTGTCCGGTCGAGCACCCGGCAGCTAAGTGCATTCTCAATATTCCGAAGCTGGCTGGGGGAAAGCTCGTCATCGAAGATCGCCAGGTCGATCCCGTTTTCTGTCACGAAGCCGGCTATCTCTGAGATCTTCCCGGATCCCACAAAAGTCCGGGGATCCTGCATATCAAGTTTCTGGAGAAATGTTCTTACCGGCTCGGCGCCTGCGGTTTCAGCAAGGAATGCGAGTTCTGACAAGAAATCCCGCGCCTGGTCCTCTTCCTGCCCGGGGTAGACCAATCCAACCAGGATTGCCTTCTCTCCCCTTCTTTCAGTATTGATCATCAAATACTCTGTGTTACCGGTTGCCTGTTTCCGGTGATGGTGTGATCCGGTCCTGCAGTAAACTGATGATCATCTGCCAACCGGCAACCGGCAACCCGGGTTAATTAATAAATCTCCTGTTGTTCTGGACCGCCCCGTTTATGGCCTGCTTGAGCGATTCAGAGCATCTCAGCACCATTTCCTCATCTGAGGGGAATGGGACTACCTGGGTCTTTGTCTTTTCAAGCTGGTAAGCATTCAGGGCACCTGCATCGCCAATTGCACGTGCTGAAACATTCTCAAATGCCGATCTTGCTCCGATTGGATCCTTCTTGACAACCTTATTCGGATTCATCTGAATGACCTCCACGGTTCCGTCGATCTGGCAGGCCTTGGTCTGGACGGTCTCGACAAGTGCGCACTGCAGGGTCTTATATTTCTTTGTCTTGATATCGTTGCCAGCCGTATCTTTCCTTACATTCCCGTTCTTATCAAGCTCATAGCTGTAACCGTCTTCCACCTGCCGTTTGATGACCGAATCCCGTTGCATAGACTGGTCAGGGGAAACCCCTATTGTTCTCACGACAACATTTTCATAGTAGTCGAACTGCGTATTTCCACCGAGGTCCTCTGTATGGTACTCGACCCATTCGCTGTTGAGCCTGGGCAGATCGATGGAAAGCAGGTCCTGTTCAAACTCCTTCGGGAACTGGATCGCCGAAGTATTCTGCAGGGTTATCAGGACCCTGCTCATGCCGCGGAATTTTGATTCCTCAATCCTGCTGTCGATACCCTCATAGTCTCCCACATATTCCTTTGCCCTGGCGAACTCATAAAAAGCCTGCCTGTACGAATCCTTGGTTCCGACTTTCATAAGCTCATTGCCATGGCCAAAATAGAAGTCAGCCGATTTCTTTTTCGCGGCGACCATTTCAGGCATATAGTCCATATACGGGTATTCAATGCTCTGACCATTAAGGTTAATCGGGGTAACTGTGCGAACCATGCTCTGCCTGTCACTTAATCTCTTATTTATCAAATATATCTCATCCCAGTTTGCCGGTTTGCCTTCGAGTTTAAGGAACCTCAGCCTTTCATTGTCCTGATCATTGAGCAGCTTAAAGGACCTGTCGAGGACGGCAGCTTGTTTTGAATCGCGCGAATCCTTCCGCAATTGCCTTACCGCCTTATCGAGTGCAGCCTCGTAGTTCCCTTTCTCGAGCTGCTTTTTTGATGAACCGCATCCTGCAAGGATCATTGCCAGGATGAATAATAAAGAAACAAGCTTTTTCATTTTAAGTTTTATTTATTCTCAGGTTAGATAAAATGTTATCCGTGTCAGTTATTTATAACTCACTAACCTCTTTATTATTATAGTTCAATAAATAAAACTTAAGGGTATCTGGAACCGGACCCTGACCGGCTGTCCCCTCTGGAGGCCTGGGGTCCATTTGGGAGATTCTGAAATAGCCTTGATCGCCTCACTATCGAGGACCGGATCAACGCCTTTGATCACCATCACATTGCTGACGGTGCCGTCTTTTTCCACGATGAAAGTAAGGAATACGGTACCCCTTATCTTTTTATCAATTGCTTCCTTCGGATAATTTGTCCTTTTTGCCACCCAGTCGCGGAACTTTGAAAAATCTCCGCCTTTGAATGATGGCATTACCTCAACCTGGAAAAATGCCTCATCGCTGTCCCCATTGCCTTCGCCTGAAAGCAGGTTGTCGCCGGTGCCGGTACCAATAATATCGATCTTGTCGTTGTCAGTTGAGGCAAGTACCTCATCAACAGTTATCTGTGTCTGCTGAAGCGGATCCAGGCTGTCGACCACCACAGGCGGAACATATCTTACGCTCTCCTGGATCCTCTGTGCTGCCGGAGGAGGTGGCGTTGGCGGGACATAAACCTGCTCCGGTGGTGAGTTCAGGTTTTCCATCCTCACCTGGACGTAAGCTCTCCCTCCTGACATCACCCTGTCGGGCTTCCGGGAAAGAAGGAAGGGGATCCATACTGCCAGTGAAACCAGGACAATTGCGATCACCGTCCCGGTATTAAGTGTCGGGGCATATTTCTTCCTTAACTGATATGCACCGTAATTCTTGTTGCGATTTTCAAATATGAGGTCGTCGAAATCTCCGATCACAGAAGATCCTTGATCACCAGTACCAGATACCTTATTGGCTTTCTTTGTTTTCATTCTTAAAGGAATCTGCCAATCCAAAACCCTCCGACTCAACTTCCGATGTCAGGAATGTAAATGCCATGCCTGAAGCCTGACTATAATTGCTGATCCCGGCAAATTCCGCACAAAAATACTAATTCGGATTTTCCTCACAAAGCTTTCAACATGAGCATTTCGTTAAAGTTTCATAATTGACTATTTTTTCTTACATTTGAACCGCCCGAAGGGCAGCACGGGGGTTTAGCTCAGTTGGCTAGAGCGTGTGACTGGCAGTCACAAGGTCAGGGGTTCGATTCCCCTAATCTCCACCCGGATAACGTGCACAATAATACAAAATCCTGTAAACTTAAAATTCACAGGATTTTTTGTTTTTCCTCCTGTGCAAAAAATTCCCTTTAAATGTATATTCCCGGGTACCCGACAGTTGAACAAAAAAATAATAGTACAATTCCCATATCTCAGCCGGGATGCAGGCAACCTCAGGCAATTACGCTTTTGAGGTATCATTGAACTAAATTTTAATTAGCCAATGTTTCCGGCAGAACCAGCTTAATAAAATGAACCTGGCCGGCCGCATCACTTGCCATGATGGTGCGCCCATCAGATGCAACCGTACAGGAAAGAAACTGCCAGTCACCGGTGAAAGATGCCAGGAAACGGGAAGATGTCAAATCCCACAGGATAATCTTATTATTCCATGCACATGAGACAATTCTACCATTGGCTGAAACGGCAAGGGCCCTGGCGGTTCTGACAGGGCTTTGCTTTGAGTGAATGGGGCCGCTGGAGGATGAAAAATCACAAATGATTCTTTTGACATTATCACCATATGGAACCTTATCAAACATCAGATTCCAAATCCATTTGAGGTCGTTGGACAAAGTCCACGGGACAGCCTTTTCAACGGGCTTCTTCCTGGCAGCTTTGAGTCCAGTGGCATTACCTTCAATTTCATGCAGCAGCTTGCCGGAAGCGACATCCCACACCATTAAGGTCTCATTGTCAGCAACAAACAGCACCTTTCCGTCAGTTGTCGTTGCCAGTCCCACTGAAGTGGATTTGATATGTTCATAGCCATTGCCACTGTGCAAGGTATGAAGCAGGTTACCTGAAACGCCATCCCAAACATTGACGGTATAATCAACTGATGCGGACACAATGCTCCCGTCAGAAGCCACCTTCACGGCAGCAATCACCCGCTGATGGGCAAGTTCTTTCATATGCCGGATGAATTTGCCGGAATCAGGATCGAGTATTCCAAGCTTTAAATTGAATTCTTTCGGATATGGACAGACCACCTTGCCATCCATTGTCAGATCCAGGCAAAGGAGATTGGAATTGCCAAAGATTTTTATGTTTTGAAGAAGCCTGCCTGAAGAAATGTCCCAGACTTTTATAAAATCTTCATACCCGCCTGTCACAAGAGCCTTGTCATCAGGCGTGATAACAATTGCCTCGACGTTATCGGAGTTGCCTTCGAGGATGCCGAGCATTCTGCCGGAATCAAGGTCCCAGACCCTGAGGGTGTTGTCGGTGCCGCCTGACACTGCTTTATCGCTGCCTGTAACTGCCAGCGCATTTATAATACCACTAAAGCTTTCAGTGGCGGACTTTAGTTTAACGGGGGACAAATCCCAAACCCGCAGGGTATGATCCATGGATCCTGACACCAGGTGTCCATCCGAAGTCATTGCCAGGTCAAAAATAAATCCGATACGGAATACTTGACTATTCAGGAGTTTTCCGCTAGCTATGTCCCAGATCATAAACTTATCATTCGATCCTGAAACGACTTTACCGTCGTGGGTTGCTGCAACTGCTGTGACCGAATCCTTATGGCCTCTCAAAGTGCGGAGCAACCTGCCGGAAGCAATATCCCAAATCCTGACTGTTTGATCATTTGAGGCTGATATTGCCTTGCCGTCCTGAGTTGCAACAACTTTAAAAATGATGCCCGTATGTCCTCTCAGGCGCCGAAGCAGTTCCCCTGTATCCGGATCCCAGACTGCAAGCGATAAGTCTTTTGATGCTGACACAATCATTCCGTCTGAAGTGACAGCCACAGCTGTGACCCAGCCGAAATGTCCCTTCAGAGTGCGAAGGAGCATACCTGAGGCAATATCCCATACCTTTACAGTGCGATCAGCTGATGCAGATATAACTTTGCCGTCCGGGGTCACGGCAACAGCAAATACTACGCCTGAATGTCCTTTCAGGGTGCTGAGATTCCTGCCTGACTCAATGTCCCAAATCTTTATTGTATGATCACCTGAAGCAGAAACAACTTTCCCGCCTTTTGCCACACAAACTGATTTAACAGGAGCGGTATGTCCCTCCATAGTATGAACGAGCTTTCCAGTTGCCTGTTCCCAGACTTTAACGATATTGTCTCTAGCCCCGGTAACTATTTTGCCTTCTGCCGCCACAGCCACTGAAAAGACCGGTCCGGCATGGCCTTCAAAGGTTTGGAGCAAAAACCCTACAGGGGTTGTCAGGGTTGTCCCTGTAGGTTTAAGCCAGGGGGAACCTCTCCAGATGCATGCACCCTGCAATAATTTTTGAGTTCCAGGTAAAGAACTTGAAAGTAATCTCCCTGTTAATTGGCCGGCCAGTTGAGTGTCGTCTTCAGTAATTGCATGAGATGACATTTTTAATGCAGCCCGGATCAACCGAAGGCTTTCCGGCACCGTTGGAAGCAAGAGATCATAATCTCCGGTCAATGACAGCAATCCAAGAGATCTTAATTTCAAGTGAATGAAGAAGAAATCAGTCAGGGTGTCCTCTATTCCATCATACTCACCGGTTTGAGCCTGCTGGTATGGCAGCTCCGCAAGTTTTCTTATGTTTGGTCTTAGATTTTTAGGAGCGTCCAAACAAAGGGGCTGCCTCAAATAATAATCTGCAATTGTGCGGTGATAATCTTTAAGTCGGTCGCTCATTTATCGGTCTACTCTTCCGGGTCATACCAGAAATCCGGCTTGACAAGAGTCCCCCTGACGGTGCAGTCAGCACAGGAATGCTCATTGGTGGTAATCTCAACATTGCCGCACGATCCGTGGCATTCGTAAAGGATCCACCTGGTGGTGTTAATATTGGGAATCATGGAAGCATCCGGAAGATAAAATGTATCGGCAGGGCAGTTCCGGTAAAGATTGACAAGTCCCTTGAATGTTTCCTGTACATAGATCCTTTTTGATGTCTTTGCCGATACGCTGAAATAGCCAAGCACCTGCTCTGAGGGTTCTTCAAGGCAGATCATGTTACTGGGTGTTGAATATGGTATGGTACCATAAAGCCCGCCTGTATTCTGGGTCACGTTCCGCAGCTTATCCCAGAATTCAAATTCCCTGTCGGAGAGCGAGTACTGATTAACCAGGATGCTGTATCTTTCTGCCAGCCTGTCTGTCTGATTTGTAATAAATGTAACCGGCTGCCGGGTAATCCTATCCTGCGAAAGGACCGAAGTGCTCTTTATGTTGATGGCTTGCGAGTTTTCCGCAACCCAGCATCTCTTATTGACAACCGACACCCATGGTACAAGTATTTTCCAGGTCTCGGTGAAATCCCACCTGTAGTATCTGCAGGTGCCTGCCGGATCATGGGTGTCGAGGTAAATGCGGCATCCTTCCTGAGCGCCGGAGTACTGAGTCGCCGCCCTGATCGTTTCCTTCTCAAAGTAGATGCTGTCGATCCCGGGGACTGCTCTCATCTCGACGGGTTCGGATTCATAGGTGTAATGATTGCTAGCTGCATTGTTCGTCTCAATATGCAGAGTGTATGTCCGCCCTACGATTCCCCTGAATGTGGCTGTATCAGAACAATATGTGCCCGGTTCCTCAGACTCGGCAAACTGAAAGACATGCCCCAGGTCATCATACACCGCCACGTCACAGCCGGAAACAGGAACACTTTCAATTTCACCGGGAGTGATTGACCAGAATAACTTAACTTTGCAGATCTCCGGCTGGTCTGTTATCAACCCGTTAACGACAAGATAATAACGTGTTGTATGCAGATCAGGTGTGAATTTTTCAACACAACCCGCTGCTATCAGGCACAATACTATCACCAATGATGAAAAAAACACCTTCATATGCATTGAAAAAAGAACCAAATATTTACAACGGGATTGATATGAATTATTGTCCTGTATATATCTCACAATTTCAATCTTCACTCACCCGACAATTTTTAACCACGAAAAGTAAGTAAAATAATTATATTTAAACTTCGGTTTTGCTTTTTCTGCTGATGAATAAAATGACGGCAATTATTTTTTGAGGAATGAAGAGAATTTTGACCTGTTTGATCCCTGAATGCATGCTGATAAGCCTGTTAGTTATCGCAGGCTGCAAAAAAGAAGAAAAGAGCCTCCCGGTGCTGATTACTGTCCCTGCTTCCGGAATCAGGGCAACCTCGGTAGTAATGGGAGGACAGATCGCCTGGGACGGCGGGACGGAGATCACTGCAAGGGGGACTTGCTGGGGGACTGAACCGAACCCTGACAAATCAGGTTCTTTCGTTATCAGCGGTAAGGGGTCCGGCACATTCAAGTGCACCCTGACAGGATTATCGCCCACTACTATTTATTATGGGAGGGCTTTTGCCACAAACGGCAGCGGCACCGCTTTCGGTGGCGAAGTTAAATTCACTACAGCCAGAGCGTATCCCCCTACTGTGGAGACGATTGTCGATCCGACCAGGATCTCTTATTATGTGGCGAATATTATAACCCATATCTATAGTGACGGCGGAGCACCCATTACCGCGAAGGGGATATGCTGGGGCCTCAACGCAAACCCCGACGTGGTTAATGATAACAGGTATGAAAACACCCAACCCATTGACACCTTCAGCAACAGTTACATGTGCAACATCGGGCCGCTGATGCCTAATTCCGACTATCACGTCAGGGCCTATGCCATAAATTCGGCTGGCACCTCTTACGGGATCGACAAATTGATAACTACACTGCCAGTGCCCCAGGTAACTACCGATATACCGTATGAGATCACGGACAATTCTGCAACAGTCGGCGGCAATACAACTCTGACCGGGGAGGATGTCATCGTCGAAATAGGGGTTTTTTACAACACAGCCCCGAATCCCACAATCAGCCATCACCAGGTAATATCCACGTCAACCGTTTCCGGTGAATTTACATGCAGCCTCAGCAATCTCACCCCGGCAACAATATACTATGTCAGGGCTTATGTATCATGGGTCCATTCATCCCGGCCCTGGGAGACCGTATACACGGTTTACGGGAATGAAGTGACTTTCACAACGAATTAAGCCGGTAACAATTACCGGGTCATTCATATTAATGCACAGACAACTGTTAATAGTTGTTGCTTAAGTTACCTGATTAAGGGACCGATGATGTAAAGAAATAGCACTGCATTTTTGACCTTTTTACTCCAATGCAATCTTAGGAACGGGGTAATTGTTTTTACAGCTTCATTGGTCCCTTTTAACAACCATAATAGGGTCAATACCTTTATCACTCAGTGATCTCCGTGCCTTCCCTGTGTTCTCCGTGTAACCAAAATCTATATTTTTGCCCAAACCTGTAGGGTAATCCCGCCATGAAAGGTCTTGGTAAAAATGATTAACCAACCTTAATATCAGCTCCAATGAAAAAAAGTTCATGTTCATTAATTTTACTGATCCTGTTCCTGTTCTTTTCCGGCATCCGCTCCACCATCAGTGCCCAGACGGTTGTCAGCAGGGATACAATGAAGATTGCCGCCCTTGAAATAATCAACGACACTCACTATTGCGCCCTTGTCACCATCGATTCCACAGGCCAGCCGCAGATAAGGACGATGAACCCGTTCCCTGCAAAGGACGACCTCATAACCTGGTTTGCAACATCAAGGACCTCCAGGAAGGTGAAGGAGATCAGGAATAACCCGAAGGTGTGTGTTTACTATGCCGATCATGTGGCAGCCAAAGGATATGTCAGCATCACAGGAACCGCCCAGGTAATCGACGACAAGGAACTGCTTCTCAAGATGAAGCGGGATTACTGGAGCGGTATACCTGACTGGCAGAACAGGTTCGTGCTTATCAAAGTGATCCCCAAAAGCCTTGAGGTCATTAATTACAAGCACAACCTTGTCAATGACAAAGACACTTTCAGGGCACCGTCAGTAACTTTTTGAAGGTCTTGCCAGTTTGGTAAGCCATGCCGGTTTGGTTAGTCTTGACATACCAGACTTGCATAACTGGCAAAACAGTTAAGTTGTGCCGGTCTTGCCGGTTTGGAAGGTCCCTATTTAGTGCCTGACCATTTCCCGGTAATTATAGATCCTGAAGCCGGGCAGGTTCCGTTTCGAAGCCTCAACCATTGCCTTTGCAACATTTTGTGCCTGAACAGGCTTGTATTTTGAAGGGAAAAGGAATGAAAATGGAACGGTAACTATTTTTGCAATTATCTCTCCCAGGCGGAATTCCTTTCTGTTCCCAAGCAGCATTGATGGCCTGAAAACAGAGACCGATGGAATATTCATTTCTTTTATCTTCTCCTCGACCTCCCCTTTCAGCTTCAGGTAATAATTAGCGCTTTTGCTGTCAGCGCCGACTGATGAAACAAGGAGTAGATGCGGGCAGCCAGTTTCCTTGCAGATTTGCGCCGCATGAACCGGAATATCATAATCCACCTTGCGATAAGCAGCCATGTCTCCCTTAACCTTTTTCCGGGTAGTGCCGGTTGCACAGAAAAGGAGATCACTGCCTGAAGCCGCCGACCTGAAACCATCCGGGTCATTGAAGTCGACCACTTCCACCTTTATGTCAGGAAAATTGAACCGGACCTCCCTTCTGACCAGGACCTTTACAGTGCCGAAATAGTCGTCATTGTGCAGTAATTCGAGCAAATGCCCCCCGATCAGCCCGGTAGCTCCTATCAGTGTTGCACTCTTTCCAGCCATATCTTTAAGTTTTTAATGATTTCCCCCGGGATTGAGGATCCCTGGTATTATCAGTGTCCGGCACCTGCCTTTGACCCGGCCGGAGTTATACTGACAGTAAAAAACTGCTCACCGGTGTCCGGTACGCTGACACTTCTCTCCCCGCTGCTCCCGACAAGCCCCGACCTGGCGTTTATTGCTTCATTTCCCTGGGCTGCATTAACTTCCATAATGGGAAGGCCGAGAGCGGAAGCCCACAGCTCGACGGAGGATTCATGGAAAGGCCTGTATTTCTGAACAGTTCCCGAATTAATGCAATGTATGATGAATTGTGCCCCCATCTGCTTTAATTTCCATGGGAGGTAAGGGTTCGGGATTGTTGTGTACCCCGGTGTGGCCCACATATCGTTGCAGATCAGGACCCCGAATCTGGATCCCTTCCATTCAAAGGTCCTGAGCTCTCCTTCAACATAATCGACCATCTCTCCCGTGCCCGGGAGGGCCAGGCCGCTGCAGCGTAGGATCTTTGAATGTGCACCCGCAAAACTGCCATCGGGGTCATATATCCGCACCTGGTTATAACAGTATTCCTTCCCTTTTAATGTTTCCTTAAAGCATGTGCCTAGCATAAGCCCGACTTTTGACCTTTTTGCGGCGCTTGTGATTTCCGCGAGTGCAGCAGTTACCCCCTGCTGGTCAAAATCGGCAGTATATCCTGACAATGAGCCTTCAGGGGTCACCAGGAATGAGGCTTTTTGCTCAGCAGCCTTTTTAATGCCTGCGATGATCTGGTCCCTGTTTTTTTCAATATTGCCTGTTACCTGCATCTGCAGGCCGGCAATGACAATTACCGATAACTTCTCCTGACCTTTTAGCGAACCTGCCGGGAGGAGGACCAATATCAGAAACATCAGGCTTTCAGCAACCAATGATAAAATAATCTTCCGCATGACGGTGATATTTTCGTTTTTCAATCTATTCAAAAGATAGTCATAACGCGGAACTCAAAAAAATTAAAGTCACGGCAAATTCTTATTTTACAGGCTCCGGCAGAACCTTTCAAAGCAAAAGCGAAAGGCATGTCAATGCGCCGTCCATTTTCCTGAATTCCGACATCTCAAGCTCTATAATTGTGTACCCGAGATCAAGCAATCTCCGCTTCGACCTGGGAAATCCCTCTGAAATCAAAAGGAAACCGTTCACATACAGGCAATTCGAAGAATAGCCCTCTTCATTGCTGACGTTAATTACATTTGAGCCAGGGAACCTTCCCAAGAACTCTCCTATAGAAACAAAGTTCCCGTTCTCTATGAATGTAACACCTGATTTTAAATGCGGAACGGATTCCACTACGATCTCCGATGAAGTATAGCCATAGCCTGAAAGTATCCCGGCCAGCTGCCCCGCTCCTTCCCTGTTGGTCCGCTTTGACCTCCCGATGTAGAAATGATCCCCTGCCCGCATGATGTCACCGCCGTCGAGAGTTCCCGGGGATTCAATCCTTTCAAGCTTCCTGAAAGTTGAAAGGATCCCGGAAATCCCAGCCTCCTCGCCGAGCCTGGCTGCCGCCCCGGGCCGGGCAATAACGGCTGCCTCCTCCAGGATCACAGCGGTATCCTCAACGAAACAGCTGTCAGGATATCTTTCTTCGGCATCCAGGATGGTGACGTCAAGCCCGCATCGTAAGAGGGCATTGCAGTAAGCTTCATGCTGGCGGAGAGCTTTCCTGTAATCTGGTTTCCCAAGAACAGATGTCGTGATGCCGTCTGCAAAATTCTTGCCCGGTCTTCTTACAATGGCGCTTGTAAACATTGTGAAATCCTTAATGTTTGACTATTATTCCATCGCGGCCCGAAGCCGGAAGGTCAGGATAAAAATAACAATAATATATCTCCGGTGTCCCGTTTATTTCAGAAGATTCCTGGCTGCGCGGATAATGTCGGNGATCTGCCTGGTGCAATTTCCCGGGCAAATCATGTTAAAGCACTATATTTGGATGCTGAAACAACAGTCGTTTTAATTTTTTTGGGGCTGCTAAGGGGAATATTTCAGGATGAAATTTTTAAAAGTGTTAACGCCTGACTGATGAAAAAACTTGCATTTCTATTCCTGGTTACCATTTCGGTAATCTCGTGCCGGAAAGGCGATGTTCCGGATTATCAATATTTCATATCAAAGGAATACAAGACCGGTTATTCTTCTGAGTATATTACCAGCCTTGTCAGTGTAGCCGCTGTCAGCTACCCGGATATTGACAGCCTTAAGAAGTTCATTTCCTCGGGGGTGGACGTTTACCGCATCGTTTATGGTACCAGCGTAAACGATGAGACTGTAAAGGCTTCAGGGTTGGTGTGCACACCGAAAGTTCCGGGAGAATACCCTGTGTTGTGCTTCCAGAACGGGACCAACACCCTCAATGCCGCCTGCCCGAGTGAGAATGTCACCGATCCCTCTTACCAGATGATAGAAGCAGCGGCAGCACTCGGATTCATCGTTGTAATGCCCGACTACCCCGGGTTCGGCGAGTCGTCGGCCATACCCCATCCTTACCTGGTAAAGGAACCGACCGTGAGATCGATCAGAGACATGCTCTATGCAGTCGGGGAAGCTGCTGCCGGTGAATTGCCGGGTATCACGATAAAAAATGAGTACTATATTATCGGGTATTCACAGGGAGGCTGGGCAACGCTGGCGCTCCATAAATACCTGGAACTTGAAAACCAGGCGGATTTTACGCTGAAGGCAAGTGTCTGCGGTGCAGGTCCCTATGATATGACATCGTTATTCACGGGAATGATGAACGTGACGACTTACGAGATGCCGGTTTATATCGGTTACATTGTTAATGCCTATACTGCTTACCATCAGTTCACGAATCCGGTTTCGGATATCTTCAACGATCCGTACGCTTCCAGGTTAGGCACCCTTTACAACGGGACACTGACTTCAGCGGAGATCAATAATCAGCTGACCACTTCAATACCGGGATTGTTCAACTCCGGATTCCTCTCGGGATTCACGACAGATCCCAAATATTCATCCGTCAGGGAAGCGCTCGTCTCAAACAGCATAACCGGGTGGAGCACTGCGGTGCCCCTGCTTCTTGTCCATGGGGGAGGCGACACTACGGTTGATCCTTCGTCGACCGAAAATATTTACACCGGAATGATCCAGGCAGGGACCCCTTCCGGCATTTGCAGGAAGGAAATATTCCCCGGGCTTAACCATGGAGAGGCAAAGATCCCTGCGATGGTAAAAGGGCTGCTGTTTATAAAAAGTGTTGAAGGCGCCGGCTGAGGTTCCGGGAAAAGTCACCACCGGCAACAGGGAAGAGAAGATATTAAAAAAACTGCAGGAAGCGGTTAACCGGCTTTTGGGGCCATAAGCTTCCTGCAGTCTGAGATATGTCTCCTTTTACCACAAAAGGACACTGGAATCAGAAATCCGTGAAGAACAAGACCTCTCCCTCAGGAGTTGCCTGCAAGATGATCTTCTTTGTTCCTTTTACTGCTTCAACAAAATAATTATCCTGATCTTCAAACTGTTGCCCATAGAGGTACATGTCGGTCGAACTGGCCTGGTTGTCATCGTAAAAGATCACTTTTCCGATAGTGTAATCCTTGTACTTCTTTTGGATCTCCTTCTGTGCACTTGCCGGCAGGTCGCTGAATGATACAACAGTAGTCGTGCCTACGAGCGTACCGTCAGGATCATAGAATCCCCTGTACTGCTTCCCGTCCTTTGAAAAGACGACTTCATCAAAATAGGCTGACCTTTCCCATTTTATTGCTGGAGTGTTTGGAAAATCGACTGCAAAACTGTTCTTTGCAGCAGGATTTATTTCACCGGCCGAAATTCTTTTCAACGTCACTGCCGCTTTCCTGCTCCCCTTGCCTGCTGGTGTTGTCTGACCCTTTCCCGGCTGTGCCTGTCCTATGAATGAATATGATGCCAGGATAAATACAATTAAGAACGTTCCATACTTTTTCATGTCATTGTAATATTTTGATTAAACAGGCCGAAAGTATTCCCGGATTCTGAACATTTTCTGAAGTTTGACGAAATTAACAAAACTTTAACCCACTGCTGTTTACATATTTCTTAGTGCACTTGTCCGGACCAGGTGGGGATTGGGAGGCCCAGTCATTTAAAGCGCATCCGTATCTGTTAAACATTTTTCACATTTTGTAAAACAGGACATCAGCCTGGCTATATAAATTCCTCACGGGAAAATGATTGTGGAAATTTTTTGCCGGGGGTTAATAATTATCTTCACCTGGAGTAGTGTTTAATATTTTTTATAATTACTTTAACAAACCTTAAAAATTAACCAATGAAAAAGATCTTCAGAAAGCTAATACTGGTTTTTGCGTTCCTGGCCTTGCTCATTTATGGCTGTACCAAAACCTATGACACTGATCTCCAGAACAACCAGCAGGTTATAACACCGCATGTATACGGTGTTCTTCCCACGCCGCCTGAAATGGTCGCCGGCATCCCGGTGTATTCTTCCGAGACATTGAAAATGAAGGCTGAACTGCCTGCCAGCCTCACACTTGCCACCCCCGCAGTAAGGGACCAGGGATCGATAGGTTCGTGCACTGCATTTTGCGGGGCGGAGACCGATGAGATACTTTACTACTACAAGAACAGCCTGACCTGGACGCAGGTGCTCAGTCCTGCATTCGTTTACTATTGTGAAAGGGTGCTCATACTGAAGCAGAGGATCACGGCTGACAACGGGGCTTACATGGTTGACATTCCGATGGCGCTGCAGAAATACGGCGATTGCCTCGAGACCTCATACCCTTATCCTTCAACCAGCAAGTCGACTGCCTATAAAACAGCACCGACATCTGCCGCCCTTACTGAAGGGCTTAACTACCGGATCGGACAGTTGAAAACAAGCTTCTCGGTTGTGGCTACCGGGGATATAACGGCTGTTAAGAATGCCCTCGCTGCCAGTACCCCGGTGATGATGGGGTTCAATGTTTACGACAATACTTCGTACACCCTTTTCGAAGGCCTGAACTCGGCGACAAATTGCACATATAACCCGCTCACTTCCTCCGGAACTCTTGTTTCCGGCGCAAGACTGCTCGGAGGTCATGCCACTCCCATAATCGGTTACGATGATTCCCAGGCAGGTGGCAAAGGGGCCTTCCTTGTACTGAACTCCTGGGGCACCTCATGGGGTAACAAGGGATTCTTCTGGATGCCGTACTCCGTATTCAAGAGTACAAAAATCGTCCCTGCCAACAACTGCTACGTGGCCTACCTGTATTAACTGACCTGGTAATAGGTCGGTACCACTTACTTACACCCTGGGAAACTTTCGAATGAGGACATTCCGGGGTATTTTTATTGTTATTTTATTAACAGTACAATTGGGCTTACTCATTGTCACTCTCAGGTGCGTCAATGGTTCACCGGCGGGATTCACGGACAGGCAATTTTCAGATGTCTCCCGATAAAACAGTTGTGATTCCTTTAATACCCCCGGAATAATTGTATAACTTTAATATCTAAAATCATTTGTCTGATGAAACGCATTATCGCTCTGCTATCGTTTGCCATTGTTCTGGCCGCGCCCGGATACAGCGTGCATAAAGTTCTTCTCCTCGTAAAGGAAGGTTCACCGCAGCAGGAATTCATGCTGGCAAATGAAGTCGGTAAGATGATGGAAGCACTGAAAAATGCAGGATTTGATGTTAAGGTTGCCACCCTGACCGGTGAACTCCTCAGGTCAGGACCGATGAAAATAAGACCTGATCTCAAAATATCAGAGGTCAAAATAGATGATTACGATGGCCTGCTATTGCCATGCATGACAATTGACACCGCGGATACTGAGTTTATAACCCTTGCCAAAGCCGCCGCAGAAAAGGGAAAGCCGGTAGCGGCACAGGCCGGTTCAGTTATGATCATTGCCAGGGCAGGACTGCTGAAGGGGAAGAAATATGCCCTTAGTGTTGACATGAGCAGCGACCCGGATTTTGGCTCCGGCCAGTACATTGGCCAGGGTGTCGTGCAGGATGGGAACATTCTTACATCAGGGATCTGTCCATGGCTGGCAAAGGCAACAGGCTTACAGGATGGGACAGAGGAGCTTACGAAACAGCTGGTCAACACTATACTGGAAAACTCAAAATAGTGCAACCCGGAAACTTCCAGGCTTTCCCTGCCGATTATTTTTACAAATAACCAATCTTTATACTTATGACCAAGAATGCCCCCCTTTACCATCCTGACGGATATTCCGTATCCGGCCACTCATGCAGCCGCCTGCTGAGATCAGTCCTGATCACAGCCTGCCTTTTGACGTTAACCGTTGCCGCCTGGTCACAGGGAACGAGGCTGCTAAGGCAGCCTTCCTTCAACTCCGGCAAGATCGCCTTTGCCTATGCAGGTGATATCTGGGTCACAGACCTGGCTGGCAGCAGGAGTGTCAGGATCACCAGCACACCTGCTGTCGAAAGTAATCCCTGCTTTTCTCCGGATGGGAGAATGATTGCATTCAGCTCAAACCGGTCGGGAAACAC